>Ga0315912_10000562_pt1 | contig 63990 bp, 51 predicted proteins | sample VfabasoilMG_FD_204469 | JGI IMG/M metagenome (GOLD analysis project Ga0315912, IMG submission 204469) | Garden soil microbial communities collected in Santa Monica, California, United States - V. faba soil | ecosystem: Environmental > Terrestrial > Soil > Garden | place: USA: California...
TTCCGGATTAGCGGTTCTCCAACGCAAACTCCTTTGTTTTCAAACCACCGTCAATCTACCTGACCTAATTTGGACAGCCCTGGTTCCAGGCCGGCAAGGTTACACTGCTCGGTAGTCGGTCGTTAAAATGAATCCAGCGGCCGGTCAGGTACGTGACGAATATCGAAGTGAGACCAAATAAAGGGACGCACCGATGCCTCGGAATATTCTCAAGATCGCAGCACTGGTTCCGCTGCTTGCCGCAAGCGCTGCGATAGGCAACTCTCAATCCAGCGCCGAACTTATCAATTTCTTTAAACAGCAAACTCGTCTGGATCAACAACAGATCGACGCCATCCAAAGGGGAGAGGCGTTCGCTAAGAATCTGGATACCCGCTCCCCCGACGAGATATTCATGTTCGGCGTAGTCTACGTTAAGGGGCCTCCGGAGGGGTATGTCAAGTTAGCATCCGATTTCAATGTGCTTCGTAAGAACCCCGAAATCCTAGCAATAGAGAGATTTAGCAACCCTCCGCAACTTTCGGACTTACAAGGGTTCTCGCTGGACAGCAAAGACGTTGCGGACCTCAAGGACTGCAAACCCACCGACTGCAACCTTCAGCTCGCGGCAAGCGGTATCCAGGAGCTTCATCGAACGGTTAACTGGTCCGCTCCCGATGTCGAAAAACACGTCAATCAACTGGCGCGGCAAAGGGCTCTCCAACTCCTTCTGTCGTACCAAAGAGACGGCAACAAGGTCCTGGGCGTTTACAACGACAAGCATGACCCGAACGAAGTCGCCGCACAATTTAAGTACATGCTCAGCTTCGCTAAGGGCCTGCCGAAGAAGCTGCCGAAGTTCTACAAGTACCTGCTTGACTACCCTAACGGAAATCCGGGAAACGTGGACTCAACGTTTTACTGGGCAAACGTGAAGTTTGGTTTGAAGCCGACGCAGCGGTTGGTGCATGTCCTGACCCTGCGAGGCAGCCACCCGCAGGAACCGGCCTACACGATCGCCGAGAAGCAGCTTTACTCGAGCCATTATTTTGAGACCGCGCTGGATCTCACCTACCTCGTCCGAGGTGACGATCCCCAAAAACCTGGTTATTACCTGGTAAAGGTAATGGGATCGGAGCAATCCGGCCTGACCGGCCTCAAGGGTTCCATCGTCCGCAAAGTCGCGGTAAGCAAGTCGGTCTCCTCCCTGCAGGAATCGTTGGCGGAGGTCAAGAAAACTTTGGAGCAAACTCAATAGCCTCGTGGCGGACACAATCCACACCATCCAATAGTTTGAGTCGCCCGCCGGACGCTAGACAGCTAACGCATCGCGAAGTAGACAGCCGCCAACACCACCAGCGCTCCCAGCGAAGCCAGCACAAGAACTTGCACTTTTCTATCGTTCGGCCCGGCGTTGCTAAACCAGGACTCGCGAGCGAACCGCCCGCCTGTCGCCCTTATCATGGTCACCGTCGCATCGTCCGCTCCGGCAGCACGAGAAGGTTCGAACACCAGGTCCGGCTCTTTCGGGAGCTTCTTGAGCAGCGCGCGAAGATCGACTAAGAAATCATCGACATGCTGAAAACGCTCATCCGCATTCTTTGCGAGTGCTTTGCGGAGAATTCGCTCTAACTCGCTGCGGCCGGCGTCGCGCGATTTCGTGAGTGGCGGGAATTCATCTTCGACGATTGACGTCATCGTAAGTACCGTGTTGCCGCCCCTAAACGGCAAACGGCCCTCCGCCAGGTGGTAAAGCACGACTCCCAGGGACCAGATATCGGTTCGGCGGTCCGTGGCTTTCGCCAGGGCCTGCTCCGGTGACATATGTGTGATCGTGCCCAGGATGGTGCCGGGCCGAGTTAGCCGGGAACGGTCGCGAATCTGGGCCAGGCCGAAATCCGTAATTTTTGCGTTTCCGTCTGGCGTGATCAGGACATTCGCGGCCTTTATATCGCGGTGGACAATTCCTTTCTCATGCGCAGCCTGTAGCCCTTGACCGATTTGTATGGCGATGCGTACCGCATGAAACAGCGGAATCTGGACCTTCTCCCGCAGACGGTTGAGCGGGCAGCCCTCGACGTAAGCCATGGAAAGAAACATCCGGTCGCCTTCCTCGCCCAACTCGAATACGGAGCAGATGTTGGGATGGTCGAGCGACGCAGCGGCCTGCGCTTCCCGAACAAAGCGCGCGCGCAGTTCGTCGCTATGTTGCGCGCGCTCCCGAAGGCACTTGAGCGCGACGATTCTCCGTAGTTTCATGTCTTCGGCCTTGTAAACCACACCCATTCCGCCTTCGCCAAGCTTCTCGAGGATGCGGAAATGGGAAAGCGTTTCGCCAATCATGGGTGCTGGGGAAGCAGGTTCATCCAGTTCACGACCATGTGCATCTGCATCGGCGGCTTCTTTTCATCGCAAGCGAATACAAATCGAGTGCCGTCGGCGTTCACGTCGTATGACGACTGCCAGTTGCTGCTGCCGAATAGCTGAAGGCAGGTCCTGAAGAGTTTTCTCGGCGTTAAGGCCTTCGCGTTTTCAAATCGGACAGCCATCACGCTTAGTTCGCGATTCAAATAATAGAGCTCCCTTCCATCTCGGCGCCAGCGGGGGAATGCGCCGGATCCGGTTGAAACGCGATACTCAACGGGCTCGGCCGAATCTGTCTCCGCGCGGAACGACCGAATATAGACTTCAAAGGTTCCCGACTTGTTGGAAGTATAGGCTACCCATTTCCCGTCTGGCGAGAACTTGGCGTCCTGCTCTCCGAACGACGGTTGCAGGAATGGCGCTCGTTTACGGGGAGTCGAGAGTGTGAGCGTCTCCAGACCGCTGGCCCCGCTTGTAGTGAATAGCAGGTATTTCCCATTAGGTGATAGGTCCATCGGATCCGCCCGCATGTTTTCTAGGCGGCTCTCCTGGGACGCCGCTTGGGCGCCCTTCATAAATGGCTTCAGCATCCCGTCTTCCCGGTCGGATGCAAAAAGAATCTGCGATCCATCCCTGGACCAGAACGGTTGCCAGTCGTTGCCCGGGTCCAGGGTAAGCCGCTCAACGACTCCCGACTCCGTGTTCACCATCCATAAATCTCGATTTCCTGTCTGCGGATCCGGACGGCTGAAAACGATCGACTTTCCGTCCGGAGAGATACGCGGGCCAAGAATTTCGCCCGGAGGACCAATGGCGCCGAGTGCCGTGCCATCCGCTCCGTACCAGGAAAGTTGTTGCTGCGGCTGTGTGCCCTTCACATACGCCAAAGTTCTGCCGTTAGAAGAGACGGAAAAATGTCCATACGCGCCAGTGCTAGTAAACAAGACCCCATCGGCAACTGGTATCGGGTCGCCTGACATTTTCAAACTGTCGGTGTTGAACCGCTGTGCAAACAGCGTAGAGTTCCGGACAAATAGCAGGTATCCATCCGGACCGCCATTAATCAACGCGTACTGAGCGTTCGATTGCGTCCGCACCAGCGCGGTGTTCTCGCCGCTCGGCGACCGAACTAATACTTCCGTATTGTCTTTGGTGGCCCGAGCCGTAAACAGAAGCCGCCCGTCGGGCAAAAACGATGGAAACCGGTGCGAGTTCACCTTACGGGCGACGTCGAGCGACGTAAACTCGGTGGCTGGCCCTCCGTTCGCTGGTATGCGGATGAAGGGACTCCGGTTATCTCGCGTGGTTACGATTTCTCCCTGCAGGTTCCACGCCCCATACTGGCCCGAGGTGGTGGCCAGATCGAATGCCGATCCCCCGCCGCTTGGAATCTTCTTCAATTTGCCGTCCGCAAAAAACCCGATCCACCGGGCATCGGGAGACCAGAATGGTGCCACGCCTTCTTCGGTACCGGCGAGAGGTGTCTCGGTGGTCGAAGAAAGGGATCGGACATAAATGGCTCTCGGGCCATCCCCACGGCGCGCAGTATAGGCCAGTCGAGTCCCGTCCGGTGAGACCGCCATCTGACGGTCGGCGAAGGAGGTTCCGCCCACATCCATAGCAAATGCAATCGGAGGCGTTTCGGCCGGTTTCGCCGACCAGCGTCCGGCGAGGAACGCGAGCGTCGCAAGCATGAAACACGCCCCGATCGTCGCCAGCAGCAGCTTGGGACTTCGATTCCGATGGGGCTGCCGCCGAACGCCGCGATGAAGCAGCGCTCGCAGATCGACCGCCAGATCCCCGGCGTTTTGATAGCGGTCGCCGGGCTGTTTGGCCAATGCCTTCGTCATGACCCGATCCACTTCCAGCGGAAGTCCGGCTCTCAGCGATGTGAGCGGTTCCGGTTCATCCGACACAATGGCTCTGGCCACTGCCGCTTCCATCTCGCCGGAAAACGCCGGCTTTGCCGCAATCATCTCGTAGAGAGTCACGGACAGCGACCACAGATCGGTCCGCCGGTCTACAGGTTCACCCTTGGCCTGTTCAGGCGACATGTAAGCGGGAGTCCCGAGAGAGGAACCGGTCTTGGTGATGCGGGTACGGTCACCGGCTTGCGCCAGGCCGAAGTCCATGATCTTGACCTGGCTTTGCGCTGTAAGCATCAGGTTCGCGGGCTTGATATCCCGATGGATGATCCCCTTCTCATGCGCTGCCTCCAAACCGGCACACGCCTGAATCGCAATCTGGAGCGCTTCGTCGAGTGGGAGTGGCCGGGCGGCTAACTTCTCCTTGATATTTTGGCCTTCGACTAACTCCATCGCGATGAAGTCATTCTCGTCATCGATTTCGAAAATCGTGCAAATATTCGGATGATTCAGCGATGCGGCGGCTTGTGCTTCGCGTAGGAATCGATCGCGATTTTCCGCGGCGTGCGTCGGCAGGAATTTCAAAGCAACCGTCCGCCGGAGTTTCAGGTCTTCAGCCTTATAGACAACACCCATTCCACCCTCGCCGATTTTTCCGAGGATGCGATAGTGGGAGATGGTTTGGCTGATCATGCACGGAAAGGGAAATCTGCTTAGTGTATTCTACCGGTACCGTACAGTTAGAGTGCGCATCGCCCGGACGAAGCTACTTAAAGGTTGATCGCGGGCTGTCTAGGAATCTAACTGTGGAGCAATATGCGTTAATCGCTCCGTGCACCGAGGTTACCGGCATCCCCCCAAGCCCCGGCAACTCCCGCATCGTAAAATTCAACTCCATCAGCTTGTCGAACGAATCCTCCAGAACCAGCCCATCCGCCCGCACCGCATGATACGCCCCCCGAAACCCGCGCCGCCCTCACCTGCTGGCGCAACGAGGCTCTACGGAAACGCGCGACCCCAAGCTATTCACTCATAACGAAGCGCCTGCACCGGTTCAACTCGCGCCGCCCGGCGCGCAGGCAGCCAGCTCGCCAATAACCCGGCCGCCGAGAGTGCCAACGCGGCCGCCACAATCGGCAGCGGATCCCGGGGGGTCGTTCCGAACAGCAGGCTCTCAATCCATCTCGCCGATCCCGCTGCTGCGGCCAGCCCAATCGCCAATCCACAGATCAGCCAAATCCCTGCTTGCGAGAGCACCATCTGTAGAACATCTCTGGGAGTCGCGCCGAGCGCCATTCGAACCCCGATCTCCGGCGTGCGCTGCGCTACCAGCAGCGCAATGACCCCATAAAGGCCAATGGCGGAAAGCAGCAGGCCCGCAAGTGCAAAACCGCCCAGCAAAAGCGTCTGAAATCTCGGTTTCGATTGCAACGCGCCGACTCGCTCCTCCAGAGTGTCAATCTGCACCGTCAGTCGTGGATCAAGCCGGCGGAATTCGTCGCGAATGGCCGGAGCTATTGCCGGATTGGCGGAAAAAATCACAGTATTTGCTAGCCGGCCGTCCGCCGCGTTATGCCGCTTTGCCATGTAGAACTCGGGGGCGGACGCCCGATCCAACCCAGCGTTGAGGACATTCGCAGCGACACCGACAACCTCCATCCAACCTGTATCGCCGGACTTGATCCGCTGGCCGATCGGATCCTGGTTCGGGAACATCCTTCCTGCCAGCGTTTCATCAATAATGACAACCGGATCCGCGTGCCGCCGATCCTCTTCGGTAAACGCGCGTCCTTTCCGGATCGGGATTTGCAAGGTCTGGAAGTAGCCCGGCGTAACCTGGCGGATGACAACCATACCGCCCGCGCCGTCCGCGGCGACTTTTCCTCTGCCATCGATCTCCATGGACGCATATATCGTCGCCATCGCCTGGCCGCTCGGAGGAAGGGAATTCGTTACGGCAAATCGGCTGACTCCAGGTAATCGGGCCAGCCGTTCTTCAATCGCTTCCCAGAAGGCGAGTTGTTGGGCGCGTTCGGGATATCTCTGCCGTGGAAGTTGGGCCTGAACCGCCAGCAAGCTCTCTGTCTGTATTCCGAGCGTGACGTTTGAAAGTTTCCACAAGCTATGGAGCAGCAGTCCTGCCCCGCAGAGCAGCACCAGCGAAAGGGAGATCTGGAGTACAACGAGCACCGGACGAAGCCATTGCCGGCGATGCCCTGCGATACGGCTTCCGGTAAGCGATTCAAGAGTCGGACGATGTAATGCTGGCGCGAGCCCGAAAAGCAGCCCTGCAACTACAGTCGCGCCGAACGTGGCAAACAGGACGCGTCCATCCAGCGTGGCCTGATTCAGGCGGGCGATGCCGGTCGGCGCCGAGGAAATGAATAACCGCAGAAGCGCGGCAGCGAGCGCGGTGCCCGCAATCCCACCGAACAGGCTGAGCAGAAGGCTCTCCGTCAGGGACTGACGCATCAGCCGTCCGCGCCCCGCTCCCATCGCGGCACGAACCGCGAATTCGCGCTGGCGGGTGGCGCTGCGGGCGAGCATCAGGTTCGCGACGTTGGCAATAGATATCAACAGCAGCAGGGCAACCGCGCCAAGCAACAGTTGCGCCGCGCGGCGCGTATCCCGAACCTGCCGGTACCGCAGTGGGTTTACCACAAATCGAACGTCTTTCACGAAGGCGGGCGGGACTGTCTTCAGGGAGGCCTGAAACACCCGTTCCAGGCGAGTCCGGGCCTCGACTGCGGTCACTCCTGGCTTCAAGCGGCCATAAACATGGAGAAAGGAAGCACCCCGCTCTTTCGGATCCTTCTGTATCGGCCGGAGAATATCGACCTGGGCGAGGCTGGGAAGTTCGAAGTTGGTAGGCAGAATACCGATAACACGCACGGCCCGCCCATCGAGGTCGATCATGCGCTCAAGTACGGAAGGATCGCCGCCAAAGCGGCTGCTCCAGAGGCCATGGGAGATCAGCACTGTTTGGGGAGCGCCGAATTGATCATCGGCCGTTGTGAAGTCTCGGCCGCTTTGAGGAGCGAGGCCAAATAGCGGGAGTAGCCCCGCTTCGACCGAGACACACCGTAGCCGGATTGGGTCGTCACCGGCCAGATCACAATCAACGGCGCCTTGGTTCGATGCCATTGCTGAAAAAGCGGTCTGCTCTTTTCGCCAATAGTCATAATCCCAACTGAGCAGGAACTCGGAATCGGCAATCGGCGCTGTCATGCCAAACCAGACGAGTTCGTGTTCGTTGGCATAAGGCAGCGGCCGGAAAAGAATCCGGTCTGTAAAACTGAACACGGCCGTCGAAGCTCCGATTCCCACCGCAATCGCCGCCACAGCGGTCAAGGTGAAACCAGGGGCGTGCCGCAAGCCGCGGACGGCGTAGCTTAGGTCCAGCCGCAACTGATCCATCCACTCAGGAATCCGCACGGCACGAATGCGTTCCCCGATTTGTGCCTGATTCCCAAACGCCTTTTCCGCTGCGCGCCGGGCCTCTGCGGCGCTCATTCCCAACTCTCGGTTCATCTCCTCGCGCATTGCGATGTGCGACTCCAACTCGTCACGCCACTGGTCTTCCGGTTTCACGCAAACCTCATGATGCGGTTAACGCCGCACGCCGTGTCCGCCCACAATTCCTGAACCTTGGCCAGCCGCTTCCGGCCCGTGGGGGTCAGGCGGTAAAGCCGGGCCTTCCGCCCAGCCGGCGTGGTACTCCATGCGGAGGTCAATACCCCTTCCTTTTCCAGGCGGTGCAGCGCGGGGTACAGCGAACCCTCCTCCACTCCCAACAGTCCGCCCGAAACGGTTTGCACATGTAGGGTGATGCCGAACCCGTGATTCGGTCCTGCGTCGAGAGTCTTTAGTATTAGCAGCTCCAGCGGCGCCATGGCGGCCCCTCCGAAATCTACCCTAGCAAACTAGGGAAGAATCGGCAACGGCATACGCGCAACCCGCAATCACCGGGCTATAGAACAGGGCAACTCCCGCAGCGTAAGATTCAATTCCACCATCGTGTCGAAGGAATCCTCCAGAATCAGCCCATCCGCCCGCACCGCATGATACGTCCCGCGAAACTCCGACCAATCCTCCCCGCGCGGTCCGCCATCATGCCACGCCTGCATGCCGCGCGTAAATCGCGCCCAGCCGTCTTCAAACGGCCAAACATGCTGCACATCGCGAAACGGCAAGGCATACCCCCGTTGGCGGTCCGCTGAATACGCAATCCAAATCCCGTCATTCTCTTCCCACGTTAACGGCTCATTCTCCCAGCGCCGTATCCTCGCCGCCGCAGGCAGCCGAAGCAGCATCTCCACCCGGTAGCGCAACAAATCCCGCTGCTGCCGGAAACGCTTCTCCGTCGCCTCATCCCACGCGGAATTCCGCATGTCCACCCGCCACTCCAGCCGCAGCCGCGCCGAGCTATCCAGCGACAGCCCCTCCCCAAACCCGCGCCAGATAAGCCGCTTGAAAACCCAATCGGCGCCCTGACTCTCTAATTGCATCACCACGCCGCTAACTATTAACTCGTCGTCGGCCCACCGCGTCCGGTCCAGATACGCGTCCCGATCCTCCGGTACCGGCCAGCCATTGGCTACCAGCGCCTCCCGCGAATTCCGCTTATTGATCCGTAGCGTCTCCTCGCCCGACCGCTGCCGCATGTCGACGCACTGAAACCAGGCCGAGCGCGCATCTTCATTTACCTGTAAGGCGTCGATCATCCGGCGCACCATCCGGCACGCGCTCTCTTCTGTTTGCCCCGTCATGTGTAAGTAGACGGCGGCGCTCTTCGCCGGATCGTAGGCAACGCCGATATAAGCGCCGTCGCCCTCCCGCGAGATCCAAACGTTGAACTCCTCCAGGAATTCACGGCCCCAACGGCCCGTCCGGTCCCACAAGGTCGGATCGTCCGGCTCCACCACCCGGACATAGCTCTGCCAGTCAAAGCGCTCCGCCGCCTCCCGGAACAATGTAATTCGCAAACTGCCGCCCCGCGATTGAAACCGGTAAGTTACCTTGTCCGGATCCGGCAGATTATCCATCGCCTGCTCATCGAATCCGCGTGGGATCGGTAAGGTAGCCAACTTACCCAACGCGGCCTGCTTTTCCAAAACGGCGGAGATCTTTTCGATAAGTACGCTCATAACCGTCAATGCGCAGAACCCGCCGCAAATAGCTCACGCGCTCCAATTTTTCTTCGAGCCGTTCGCTTCTCAAGCTCTGCCAGTGCGAGCAATGCGTTGGGCAGCCCCCGGTTGGCCCGGTCCTTTGCCATTCCCATCTCCAGCGCGCACGATGCAAAAATCGCTCCTTCCACTTCGGCCACCGTCGCCCCGGGAATCGCCTCCCACAGCAGCGCTGCCAGCCCCGATACATGCGGCGCCGCCATCGACGTCCCGCTGTCCGCCCGCAGGTCGCCCGCCCCGGCATTGGCCGAGATAATGTCGATTCCCGGCATCACCAGGTCGGGCACAATGGGGTCCCGCCGCCGCGCCAGCCGCTCGCTGCACGACGTTTCATCCACCCCTCCCTGTGCATCCATCGAGCCCACCGAAAGCGCCAGCGGATAGTTCGCCGGCGAGCAACTCACTCCCGGCCCCTCATTCCCCGCCGCCAAAACCGGCAGGATCCCCCGGTCTCGCACCCGCTTTACTACCGACTCATACGCAGCAAAATAACCCGGAAATCCGACCGACAGGTTCAACACCCGGACCGGGAACCCCATGGCCCAATCCACTCCCGCCAGGATCCGCGCTACCTTGTCTCCGTCCTCGATGACAGCCGCGCTTACCAGCCGGCAGCCCGGCGCCACGCCGATATCCCAACCCATCACCGGCCGCCCCGCGATAGTCCCGGCCGTATGCGTCCCATGAACCGCCGAGTCCGCCGCTGCCGCGCCCGGAACGCGTTGCCCCACCGCATCAAACTCGGCAAACTCCTCCACTGCACCCTTTAATGCCGGATGACTCGCGTCAATCCCCGTGTCCAGGTGAGCCACCAACACACCCTTGCCCGTCAGCCCCCGCTTCCACAATGCCGGCGCTCCAATTCGCTCCAGCCCCCAACACTTATTCGCCGATCCCGCCGTTCCCCTCGCACCCAATCCACGCACGGGATGCAATGGCACTGACGGCGACAACTCATCGTCATCGCCCAGGAACCCCTGCATCTTCTTAAACCCGCTCCGGTCAACCTCCCCATAAACGACACCCAGATTCTCCAAGTACAGTCCCGTCCGGACGCAATCCCGTAGCCGGTCCGCTCTTCGCTCCCGCGACCCACGGCCCCCAAGAGCTATGAGGACCTTTGCCTTTCCCCTCTGCTTCAACTGCTCCCGGATATAGGAGTGCTTCGCTGCCATTCGCTACTCCAGAGCAATTGAACCCACGGAAATCGGAGCGGCGGTCAACGGAACGAACGTCAATCGAAGCTCACTCGCCGCCCTTGCCCTCGCTGCCGGCCTCTCCGGCATCTGCATCGTGAAATTGGCCGGTTTTCTCACTCCTCCCCCATAGGCCATCACGTTTACCGTGCCGCAAAAGCTCGGATGATCCACCGAAGTGCGCCCATCGGCTTCCGGGTTGTCGCAGAACACGTGCCACGAAGCCTGTGCCTCGGCCGGTATCACGACCCCGCGAAGCTGTAGCAGGATCACGCGCGACTTCTTGGCCGCTGCCGGCACGGCGATCCGCACCGTAGCCGGCTTGTCCCGGAACTGCACCGCCGGTGCTGCCAAACCGCAGGAAATTGCCATCGCGGCCGTCAAAATTCGGAGTCGAAACATCACTCTTCCGTTAAGTAGATGTTGGCATACTCCAGTTTGTTACCCTGCGTCGACCCCGCCTCCGCATACGTCAGCACCGTCCCGTCATTCCCGGCGGCTCGCGCTAGAAACTCCTTATTGGCGTTCAATACCAGCGTCGACTTCTGCTCATGAGCATGCTCGCCCAACGTGACTCCCATATAGCCCAGGTAGTTCGGCGCAGCCGCCTGGTCCGCTCCGGCCGCGGGCGGATCACCCGCGAAGATGTTGTAAAGTCCGCTCACCGCGGGCATCTTGGCGTCCTCAACGATAACGCTCCGTATTCTTGCCACCGGGCTCTGGACCGTCAGCCGCTGCCTTTGCTCTTCCGGCAGCTTCACCTTCCGGTCCGTCGCGTCGCTGATCAGCTCCATCCAATCCGCATGCGACTGCTTGGACAGTGCCGCGCCCGGCGGATAGCTGAACCCCAGCGGGACCGTATTCAGCACTTGCTGGGTCCGGATCACCTTTAATTGCGAGTTCTCATCAAAAAACCGGAATGACCGGGTCAGGAACGCGGCCGACGTCGGGTTCGCATGCGCCACCGGGTTCCTCCTCACCCATTCTGCCCATAGCCTGTCGATCTGGCAATGGTGCGCGTAGAAAATCGGATCCTTCGCCGCCATCGATAGGTTCCCCATGTCGTGGAACGGCGGTGTCGGCCGGCCGGTGAACATATGGATCGCCCCGTGCGGCCCAAACTCTAACCCCCCTCCCGAGCCCAAAGTGCCGCCAAACGCCGCGAAGTTCCCGGCATTCATCGGGTTCGTCTGAGAGGGGAAAATGGAGGCCGGCATGTTGACCCCCGTCGAGGCGTCGTTCGACCGGTTAGCGTTAAACAACGAATTCGCCACGGCCCCGGCTGTCGCCGGACGGTAAATCGCCGGCAGATTCCGCCCCGCCGGCACATCCCAACTCCAGTAAGGAAGGCGGAACGAGTTGTCGTTGAGCAACTTGCAAAGGATCCGCTCATGGAAGTACAGGTAGGCCCGGTGCCACGGCAGGAACGTCCACGAGCCGTGTATATCGGTGCCCGACCCGCCGCACTGCCAGCAGTGGACATTGGCCTGCTGCATCCAGCCCCGCGGGTCGGCCGGGTTGGACACAGTAAGCGCCCGCAGCCGCTGGTACGCCAGCCGCAGGCGAGTAACTTCGGCGGCAGTAAGGGCCGAGATCGGCTTCCGTTGGATGTTAGCCAGCCCGGTAATCGGAACAAAGGGCGTGGCGTTACCCGCCGGCGGAGCGCAGGATTGACCCTGCAAACGAACCGCAAACGAACCAAGCAGCGAACTCGCGAAAGCCCGCCGGGTAAAGCGTGTATAGGGATTCATAACGTATCTCCTCCCCCTATTGCCGCCACTAGAATGGTGGCACGGGGAACTCAACCGTATCAATAACCGGCGGGTCCACACCGAAATCGCTAAAACGAACCCAGCGCGGACTCACCCGAAAATACACAATTCCCGGCCTTCCAGCCCATCACCGTCAGAGTGCCCGCTCCGTCTTGGTGAAGCCGCAAGGGAGCGATACCGTCGGTAGACCGAATAGGTTCCAAAGGGCCGTGTTCCGAAGAAACAGCAGCCAACCCGGCCTCCCGAGAGGGAACGCCGGCCCCGGCGCAATCGGTGGCTGAAACATCGTTGCCAAACCCTATGTTCTGCCGCGTCAGCGGGTGGTAGGGGGCAGGGGCCTTCTCCACCATCGGCTTATGGAAGGCATAGGCCTCGGCGTGGATGACCTGCAGGTACGGCTTGGTCAACTCGGGCACCGCCGGCGACGGCTCGATCTGAGGGAAGGGAACCTCCCGTGCCCCAGGGAACTCACGAAGCGCCGTCTCGATGATCCCGACCGTCTCCGGCTCGAGCCGCTCGAATAATGGCTTCCTTGGAATCCCAAACCTCGGCTTGATGGCTGGCGACCGAGTCCCGCCCATCGCCCCGAACAGCAGCAGGGCTCCGGGTAATCGGTCCCACCGTGTCCAGCGTCCAGGCCAGCGGCAGGACATCCTTCGTGCTCGGCCGCCGGCAGCCGGATCGATCCTCCTGTATCCGACCCCAGTGCCGTCACCGCTACCGCCGAACCGCCGCTCCTCCCCCCCCCGGGCGAATGCTCCTAGTTGTAAGCGAACTCGTCCATGTTGGACTTGCCGATGATGATCGCTCCGGCGTCCTCTCCCGGCACGTGGTCTACTTTATATTGTAAACATCTTTAAGAGCGATAGCGCGACTCCAGAGCGGGCCGCGCCGGTTCCCGTTCTCCTGCGCCTTGGCCTCGACAGCTTTTCGATCCGAGTCATTCGAAGAGAGTCCCGCGCCCCAGCCGCCAATCGGGGTCCAGGCGCCGCTTGACGGCCTTCATGGCCTCGATCTGTTCGGCCGTATACTGCACCGGCAGGAACTTCGCCTTTTTCTTGCCAAGCCCATGCTCGGCCGCCACCGACCCTCCCAGCTCCGCCGCCTTCCTGGCGAAGATCATGAGTGCCTCGGTCCCGGCATCGAACTCCTCCTGGGTCGCCGGCAGCATGTTGACGTGAGGATGGGCATCCCCGACATGGCCGAAGATGCAGTAGTGGCCGGGCATGATCCGCTCCATACGTTCCCGGTAATAGGCGAACATCTCCCGGTTCTTCTCGATGGGTACCGAGAAGTCGGTTCCCAGGGAAGGGAAGCCGTTCTTCTGAGAAATGGCCAGCGCCGTTTCGGGCAGCGCATGGCGGAACTTGCGGAACCGCTCGCGATCGAAGTCCGAGGAGCCGAACCAGCTCTCGGCCTCCAAGGCCCCGGTCTGGTGCAGCCGGTCGGCCCAGGCGTCCAGGTCGCCTTCGCCTTCGATGATCTGCTCGGTGATGATAGCCGCCCGGGCGGTCTTGGGGACGTCCGGGTAGCGCTGCTCGATCATCCGCAGCGCCGGGTCGTCAACATACTCCAGCATCCGGATGTTGGGAACTAGCCGCCATTGGTCGAGCGCGTCAAGGGCCGATTCATCGGAGGGGAAGAAGACGATCCCGTTGAGCAGCTCTTTCGGATTTGGCAGGAGCTGAACATCGGCCTCGATGACGATCCCGAGGGTGCCCTCCGAGCCGGTGAAGAGGTCGATCCAATCCATGCCCGGGCGCAGCGGGTAGCCCGCCGAGTGCTTCCGGGCGAGAGGCTGGGGGATGGCGGGGACTTCGAAGTCGATCGAGTCGCCGCGGCGTACATCGATCACCCGGCCGTCGACCAGCGCCACTCGCAACCGCTGCAGCCAGCGCCGCGTTGAGCCGTACTTGAAGCTCCGCGAGCCGGAGGAGTTGGCGGCGATGGTGCCGCCCATGAAGGCCATGGTCTCGGTCGGGTCCGGAGGATAGAACTGGCCGGTGGATTTGGCCGCGGCGTGCAAGTCGTGGAGGGTTACTCCAGAGCCAACAGTGGCCGAGCCTTCCCGGATCTCGAGGCGCCGAAACTTCTCCATACTGATTAGCCAGCCGCCACTTGGGACCCGGCCGCCGGTCAGGCCGCTGCCGCCTCCGGCGATGGTAACTGCCGCTCCTTCGCGTGCCGCTTCCTTCAGTAGATCGACTAACTCGGCTTCGTCGTCGGGGACACAGATCCGGTCGGCGTGGCCCTTGCTGCCACTTGCATCTTCCAGGTAACTCCAGCTCATTCCCACTCATTGTATGTTGCCTCGGGAGCTTCCAGGATGCCGATCAGCGTCTGGAGGAACGCCGCGGCCGGGATGACGTCGACCACCCGGTGGTCGACGGAAAGGGAGATGGGCATCGTGAGCCGGGCGACGACCTGGTCCCCTTCGACCACAGGCCGTTTGGCGATCTTGCCGACAGCTACGATCATCGACTGCGGCGGGTTGAGGATAGCCTCGAATCGATCGATCCCGAACGAACCCAGGTTGAGGAGGGTCGCGCCGGCCTCGGGCCTGGCGATGGCGATGGCCTTGAGGAGGAAGTCGTCGTAGGCGGCTGGACCGTGCTGGTCGTGAATGCTGGCGAGCTTTTCTACGTTGGCGTCGGCGTGGATGTAGAAGTGTGAGGCGCGAAAGCTCTCCTCCATCCGATTGGAGATGGTGGTTAGTGGGGCCGCCGGTTTGACCTTCAAGACGTCGGCTTCGATGATCCTCGCGGCGCCCTCTCGCGGTTGGACTGTGCTGATGTCGATGCCGAGATTCTTTGCGGCGGCGCGGGCTCTGGGGCTGGCTGGAGTGGCGGTTGGCGGGGCTTCGCCTTCTGCTAGCAAGTAGCCCAGGAGTTGGCCGACGACCACGCTGCTGCCCGGTGTGGGCGCGTTGGCCGGGATGTGGAGGAAGCCGCTGTCGAGGGCCTCCACTTCCATGGTCACCTTGTCGCTTTCGAGCGCGTAGATCGGTTCGCCGATGATGACCGGGTCGCCTTCGGCCTTCAGCCAACCGGCGAAGAGGCCTTCCTCCATGGACCAGCCGAGCCGGGGAACGGTGATTTCGTTGGCCATGTTATTCCTCCTCCACTCGACGAATGGCGTCGGCGATCTGGTCCTGCGATGGGATGACGGCCGGCTCGATGGTCGGGCTGTATGGGGTTGGAGCAAATGCTCCGTTGAGGCGGCGGATGGGCGCGTCGAGGTAGTCGAAGCCGGCGTCAGCGATTTGGGCCGCGATCTCGGCCCCGAGGCCGCAGGGGGCGAAGGCTTCGTCGACGATGAGCAGGCGTCCGGTTTTCCGGACGGACTGCAGGATTGTCTGGGTGTCCAAGGGAGAGGCGGTTCGGGGGTCGATGACCTCGGCTCCTGTGTCCTTGGCGGCGGCGAGTGTCCGTTGGGCCATGTGGCCGATGGCCACGACCGTGGCCCGGCTGCCCGGTTGGAGGATGCGGGCTTTGCCGAACTCGATTTCGTAATCCTCTTCGGGGACGGGGCCCTTGGAGGCCATGAGTTCGCGGGGTTCCAGGAATAGCACCGGGTCGTCCGAACGGAGGGCGTGGGTGAAGAGGCCCTTGGCGTCGTAGGGTGTCGAAGGGATGACGACCCGGAGGCCGGGGATGTGGCTGTAGATGGAGTGATAGCTGCCGGAGTGGTGCGTGGCGGCGGCGTGGCCGATGCCGATGCAGCCGCGGAGGAGGACCGGCATCTTCAGGCGGCCGGAGCTCATGTACTGCATCTTGGCGATCTGGTTGACGAGTTCGCCGAAGGCGTCGTTAATGAAGTCGATGAACATGAAGTCCACGACGGGCCGGGCGCCGGTCATGGCGGCACCGCAGGCCATGCCGACGAAGCCGCGTTCGGCGATCGGTGTGTCGCGGAGGCGCTGGGGTCCGTACTTGGCGAAGAGGCCGGCCGTGGTGCCAAAGTTGCCGCCGCGGATGCCGATGCCTTCGCCGAAGACGAAGATGTTCGGGTCGGCGGCCATCTCGCGGTCGAGGGCTTCCAGTGTGGCGGCGGTGAAGGTGAGCTCGCGCGTGCCGGGGGCCGGTGGCTGAGCGGCACGGCGGGCGGGAGCGTAGACGTGAGTGACGGCGTCGCTCGGGGCAGGGAAGGCGGCCTTCTCAGCGGCTTGGCTGACGGCGGCGATTTCGGCGGTGATGGCGGCGTCGATCGAATCGAGATCGGCGGCCGATGCCTGGCCGGTTTCGATCAGCGTCTGGCGGTGGCGCTTGATGGGGCAGCGCTCCCGCCATGCGGCTACGTCTTCGCGGGTGCGGTAGGTGTAGTCGCCCATGCCTTCCGAGTGGGGGCGGGTGCGGTAGGTCTTGCACTCGAGGAGCGTGGGCCCTTGGCCGTTGCGGGCTCGTTCGACAGCGTCGCGGGCGGCGTTACTGATGGCTTCGACGTCATTGCCGTCGAGCTGGATGCCGGGGATGCCGTAGGACGCGGCGCGCGCGGCGACGTCCGGGTTGCCGGCAGCAGTGGCGAATGGAACTTCGGTGGCGAACTGGTTGTTTTCGCAGACGAACAGGACGGGCAGTTTCCAGATGGCGGCCATGTTGAGGCCCTCGTGGAAGGCTCCGTTGTTGGTGGCGCCGTCGCCGAAAAAGGCTACGGCGACCTGGGTGGTTTTGCGAAGGGCAAAGCTGTAGCCGGCGCCGGCGGCCTGGAGGATGGAGGGGCCTACTATGCCGCTGGTGCCCATCATGCCGATCTCGGGCGAGAAGAGGTGCATGGAGCCGCCGCGGCCGCGTGAACAGCCGGTTTCGCGGCCGAAAAGCTCGGCGAAGAGTTCGGCTGGAGGCATTTCCTTGGCCAGGGCGTGGCCGTGGCCGCGGTGCGTGGAGAAGATGGCGTCATCGGTGTTGAGATGGGCGCAGACACCGGCGGCGATGGCTTCCTGGCCGACGTAGGTGTGGCAGGCTCCGTGGACGAGGCCGCGGGCGTGGCAGCGCGCGAGTTGCTCCTCGGCGGTGCGGATGAGCTGCATGGTTCGATAGAGGTTCATTGGAGTTTTCCGATGGAGCCGCCGGCGTTGAGGGCCAGGTTGCCTCCGTCCATGGGGATGATGGCTCCGGTGATCCACTTGGAGGCGTCGGAGGCCAGGAGGACCGCGAGGCCTTTGATGTCGTCGGGGTGGCCGAAGCGGCCGGCGGGGATGCCGCTGAGGAACTTGTCGCGGAGGGGCGGGTCGGCGGCGATCCGCTGTTCCAGGCCGGGGTTCAGGACCTGGGCAGGGAGGATGGCGTTGACGCGCACTCCTTGGGAGGCCCATTCGGTGGATAGCTCGCGGGTCATTTGGACCACCGCTCCCATGGCCATTGAGTAGGCAATGTGGCCTCGGCCGAGGGCCGTCATGCTGGCGATGGATCCGATGTTGACGATGGAACCGCCGCCGGCCTTCAGCATCCGGCGGCCGGCTTCCTGGCAGGCGCAGAAGCGGCCGATGACCAGATTGCGGAAGACCTGCTCGACGGCTTCGAGCGCGATCTCGGCGGGCTTGGCGATGATGGACTCGCCGGCCACGTTGGCGAGGAAGTCGATGCGGCCGTACTCGCGGTCGAGGGTTTGGAAGAGCTGGCGGACCTGGGCGACATCGGAGACGTCGCAGAGGGCTGGAATGGCGTTCAGCTCGGCGGCTGTTTTGTTTAGGCCGGCCTCGTTGCGGTCGACGAGGAGGAGGCTGGCTCCGGCTTCGGCGAGCGCGGTGGCCATGGCGCGGCCCATGCCCTGGGCGGCTCCGGTTACTAGGGCGACCTTTCCGGTCAGGTCAAAGAGGGTTGGATGCATGGTTTTGGTTGTGTTATCCGCACTTGGGAGATGATAACCGCTCCGATGAGGTAGCAGAGCGACAGCAAGAAGAGGCAGGTGTGGTCCGGGACACCGTGTTGCTTCAGGATGCCGAATAAGTGGTTGCCGACGTAGCCGGCGAGGTTGGCGAAGATGTTGACGATGCCGATGGCGGTGGCGGCGGCTGAGGCCGTCAGCGACATGGTCAGGAGCGCCCAGAAGGGCGGGCCCCAGGAGTAGGTGAAGAGACCTGTCAGGCAGAGCCAGGTCATGACGAGCCAGAAGGGCTGGCCGGGGATGGCGCTGGCGGCGAGGAAGACGCCCGTGCCGACCTGGCCGGCGATGCAGTGCCATTTGCGCTCGGCGCGGCGATCACTGCTGAAGCCGGCGTAGAGGACGCCGATGATTCCCAGCGTGTAGAAGAGGCCGCTGAAGAGGAGGGCGGTGTTATCGGAGCCGGCCGAGAGGCTCTTGATCGTCGTTGGGAGCCAGAAGCCGAGGGCGTAGCCGCCGGTGTTGTTGGCGAAGATGCCGAAGGCGAGGAGCCAGACGTTGCGGAGGCGGAGGGCCTGGCCGATGGTCATTTTCCCCGCGGCGTCCTTGGCGGCGGCTTCGGCGGCGAGGGTGTTTTCGAGGTGCTCGCGCTCGGGCAGGGTGAGCCAGTGGGCCTGGCGGGGCCAGTCGGTGAGGTAGAAGAGCGTCACCACTCCCAGGACGACAGCGGGGAGGCCTTCGACGATAAAGAGCCATTGCCAACCATGTAGTCCGAGCCAGTTGACATCGAGCAGGGCGGCCGAGAGCGGCGCGCCGAGGGCGAGGCTGAATGGGACGGCGACGATGAACCCGGACATGGCGCGAGCGCGATCCCCGGCGGCGAACCAGTGGGTGAAGTAGACGACGATGCCGGGGAAGAATCCGGCTTCGGCGACGCCGAGGAGGAAGCGCACGAGGTTGAACTGGAATGGCGTTTCGACGAACGCGGTTCCTGCCGAGAGGAAGCCCCAGGTGATCAGGATTCTCGCAAACCATTTTCTTGCGCTCCAGCGTTCGACGAGGAGGGCTCCGGGGACCTCCAGGATCAGGTAGCCGATGAAGAAGATGCCGATGCCGAAGCCGAAGGTTTCCTCAGAGAAGTGGAGGTCGCCGGCCATGCGGAGCTTGGCGAAGCCTACGTTGGCGCGGTCCAGGTAGGCGACCAGGTAGAGGAGAATCGAGATCGGCAGGATTCTCCAGGCGACCTTTTGTCGGAGCTTGTAGATCTGGTCTGGGGTTAGCGGCAATGCCAAGTATATAGGCAAAGCATTCATTAGCCACAGATGGACACAGATGAACATTTTTAGAACAGGGGTTTGTCTACGAAGCCGATTGTTTTCTGGGGGGCGGGGTCTCCTCCGGGGGTTACGGCGGCCCAGGCGGCCAGGGCGGCGGCCATGGTCAGGTCGTCGTGTTCGCCTCCTTTTGTGTCCTTTGCTCGGGTGCCGGAGAGGGCTAGCAGTTCGTTTATCCAACTGGTGACGTTCGTGAGGTTCGATGGGCATGTCAGGCAGCCGGAGGTCAGGAGCTGGATTAGTTTTGTGATTAGGGCTCGGCGCGGAATGCCGGCGAAGCCGCCGGTGAGCTGGTTTTCTCCGGTGCCTCCGGTGATGAGGACGGGCTTGATGGCTATGTTGTCCGGGACGACGCGGCGCAGGCGGTCGACCATGGGACCGCCGGGGCCGCCGGCGTCGACGATGAGCTGCATGCTGGCCTGGGTGTGCGGCTGCGCGGCGCGGTGGCGCTCTCCGATCTGATTCGCGCGCGTGGCGACGATCTCTGGAATCTTCTCGTAACTGGTGCGGAGCGGGTAGCGCTCCAGGGAACGGACGGTGAGTTCGGATTGAAACAGGTACTCGTAGGTTTGGGCACAACGGCCGATGGGCGTCCACTGCTGGTGGAAGATGGCGAGCGCGGAGTGGTCCTTGCGCTGGCCGAGATCGAGGCCGAGATACCATTCCGGGGCCGGGACGGGGCCGTAGGGACGGACGTAGCGGCGAATCGCCGGTCCGGAGATGTTGGATTCGTTGTGCATGCATTTGCTCCTGTATCGGTTGCGTGGTTACAGTTTCGGCTTTGGAGGAGCCGGGATATGGTCGTGGAAGATCGGCGGGAACTCCCACTGATCGATGTCGCTACGCAGCATTTTCTGGATGGTTTCCATGTCGGTGAGACGGTCGGCCGGCTGGATGAACTCGCACAGGAAGTCCTGGCGGTAGCGGATGATGTCTGACGCCTTTTGCATTTCCAGGTACTCCTGGTCGATGTCGGGGCAGTCGGTGACATCGGAGAAGATGCGATGCCACTTGGGTGTGTTGTCGTGCCAGATGTTGTAGAAGAAGCCGGCCTGGCGGCGCGGGGTGGACATGATCCAGATCTTGCCGTGGGTGCGCGATACGCTGGCGCTGACGTACCAGTAGACGGCGTCCTGGACTAATGCGGCTTCGTCGACGATGAGTACGTTGGCGGTGTTGCCGACGCTGGTGTCGCCAGAGTGGGCGACAGCGATGATGTTACTGCCGTTGGGCAGTTGGAGCGAGTAGGGGAAGCCCATTACTCTTCTCGTCTTGAGGTTCAGACGGCCGGCGAAGATGCTTGCGCGCTGGATGAGAATCGCGGCCTGGCCCTTGGTTCGCGAGAGGATGACGATGGTTTGATCCTGCTTGGTTATCGCGTGATGGAGGGCCTTGATGGCAATCGTTGTGGTCTTGCCCCACTGGCGGTTGCAGCAGAGGACCAGGTATTTCGACGTGCTGTCGAGGACTTCCTTCTGCTTCGGTTCGGCGTGGAATTGCAGTTGTTCTTTGGCCCATTCGCTGGTTGCTATTGGTTCGGATTTCGGATCGGTTTTTGGGCATGGCTCCGCCTTGCGGGTTAGCGATTGGTGGAGGTCCATCAGCCTGCTGGCGCCCATTTATGCCGCCTTGCGAGGCGCCGGGGGCAGATCGTCGTCGATGTCGATGCCTTTGGCGACGTTGTCGGCCGGGAGGAGGACGATTTTGTGATTGGGGAACTCGCGGCGGTAGGCGGCGAGGACCTCGGGGTCGCGTTCGGTGACGAAGACGGTGGGTTCGCTTTTGGGTTTTTCGTCGGGCGAGTTTTGTTCAACCGGCTTGTTTTCAATGGGTTTCGCGAGCGTGGGGAAATCGGCGTGGATTTCCTTGATCGATTTCCGGAGACGAGAGATGCGGAGTTCGAGGCGGTCGATTTGCCGGTTCATGCGCTCGATGGGGCTGTTGTAGGAGAACAGCCGTTCAGCGACGCGGGCGGCGGCCTGGGCGTCGGCCATCTCTTCGACGACGGTGAATTCTTCGCCGCCGGCGTGGAGCAGGGCGAAGTTCCAGACGTTGGAGATGGCTTTGTGGAGGCGCTCGATTTGCCAGCGAGCGATGGCGATTTGGCGGACCAGGTTCATGGACTCCTGGTTGATGGGCGCGTAGATCTGGGTGAGCTGATCCATCAGGTTGTAGTAGGCCTGGCGCTCTTCGTTGCACAGGACGGCGGAGTCCGGTGGGACGAAGGCTGCCAGTTTGGTGGCGAAATCGCCGGTTTTGATGCCGTTGCGGGCGGATTTGGCTTTGCCCTCTTGCGTTTTCGGGCCTAGGCTCTTGGCGCCGTTTTCGCGGGCTATTTTGGCTCGTTCTTCTTTGGTCATGATATTCCTTCCTTATTCGGTCCGATTAAATGGAAAAAGGCCCTCGTTTTGGCGAGGGCCTTTTTCGCGATTGGTGGCTGCGCGGATGTTCCCGCGAGCTATTCAACTATTAGCATGCAGAGGCGTCAAAACGAACAGTACTTGTTTTGGCTTGGCTGTAAAGTATTCAAAAATAGCGAAATAAAAATTTCGCATCTATAATGACTATTAAATCTTAATGTACTATTTTTGTGCGCTTCGAATCGCAGCTAAATGAATAGGGAGACCGGGACGTGAAAATACTTGGCTAGCCGCCGGGCGTGCTGCTTACTGATTTCGCGTTTGCCGGTGATGACATCAGACGCGACACTGGAGGAGCCGAAAACGCCGATGAGATCGCGTTGCCGCAGACCTCGATCCTCCATGAGGGATTGTAGGGCTTCTAACGGCGTGGCGGGATCGAGGTCGTACTTTCGCTCGTACTGTTGGATCAGGAGAGTGAGGAGTTCCGCGAGTTCATGCTGCTCGGGCGTGAGTGTGGCGAGGTCGTCCAGGCGCTCCAGTTCCGCAATCAGGCGTTCGTTCTCCGCGTCGGATTGAATTATCCGCGGGAGTGCCTGCTGGAGTAGATTTCCGTAGGATGCGCGGTCGATTGTTATAGCCATTTTTCCGAGCTCCCTTGTCGTATTCGGCGTGGGTTAGGAGAAGCACATCCGGCGACTGATTTCAGAGGGGTAACCATACGAGCCGGTTCCTCCAGTCTGCCTGCTCTGAGGCCAACCAGATGAATAGTAGTTGTTCGATTGCCGTTCCAACGTCCAGGCTTTGAGGAATTAGAAACACGCCAGGACTTTCCAATCCATCCTCCCTGAAGGCTCGAAAGTGGGCAGGCATCGTTCCGACATCATGCGACACCAAGACTCGGTTTTGGCTGGCCGCCAGTGCCAAAACGGCGCGATCGCCTAGTCCCCGCAATCCCGCGATCTGGGCCGATTGGAAGTCAAGCGACGGCTCGCGCCGAAGAACGCCGCTGACGATTGCTTTGTTGAGGTCGGCATCCGCCTGGAAGCGAATTTTCATGAGGGGCGTGAGGCCTGTGTCTCCTCCCGCGCCCTTGCGAGTCTAGCCCTGAGGGTTGCGGGCAGTGGTTCCGACGCCTGTTTGCCATCCATCCACTTTCTAGCTTGATCGGCGAGGTAAATATCGATGGCAGCCTGGTTGGCTAGATAGTAGGCGATCGCTCCGTAGACTTCTTCCAGATGAAGTACTTCAAAATTCTGGCAGATCGTTTCTGGCGACTCGCCGCGCCGGAACGCGTGGACGATTGAATCGAGAGAGACACGGGTATCGGCTATGTAGAAGTTGCCCTCAATCTGCTGTACATATTCCTTCGCCATGCTAGCTTGATTCTACTCTTTCTCCAGATGCCGGAACGCCTATTGCACAAGACGAGATATGGGTGCGGCATCCAAGACATCGAAGAGGCCGAAGAAACGGAGATCCTGGGTTCAGGAGGCACCTGTCATGCAGACCTGAAATCGCGGGTAGCACCGGGAATTGGAGGCATGCCGTCCGATTAAACACTCCCAATGGAGGTACGCGTCAAATACGGTTTCAGGTCATCCCGCTGCCGCGCACTTCCGCGTAATACTCGGGCTCGAACCACCCGCAAATTGACTCCAGCCCCTCTTCGTCGTTCTCCAGCAGTGACTCGCCGACGATCACAGCGTCCACCGGCCGGCAAACTCGGAGGAAGTTGTTAACGCCTTCGGGATTTCGGAGGTCGACCCATTGGGCCTCCTGTCCCGGCTGGGCGACTTGCACGATGCCTGATGGCAATCGCCACCGGGACAACCAATCCTGGAAGTGAAGGAACCCTTCCGCATCGATGGGCGTATGTATATGCGGGAGTATGCTACAGGGAATCAACCAAAGTCTTGGGCTAAGGAGGATGGTTTGTCCCAAGGTTACTGCGGGTAATTCGATGGGCATGTCCGCAAGGTGGTCGAAAGCATCGGCGAACTCAGCCCGAAGTGCATAATAGACTCCTTCCAGGACGGTCATTCCTGAGTTTCTGACCGATAGTGTTAGCCGAAGTATCGGCGGCAATAAGCGCTCGGCACTTACCCCGAAGAAAGCTGGTTGGATAGGGGAACCGGTGGAGTCCGTAAGTACGGGCACATCGTCCTCCGGCCGCAAGGAAATCATTATAGAGCCTAGCGGGCTACTGCCTGGTGGAGGAGAAGCACCGGGGAAATGAATCATTGGTCCCTCTGGTGGCCGATGACTGTCGGCATCGTGCACGGTCCCGCCGTATAGCTGATGAACTTGCGGCCAGCGGTTCATCCACTTCTTAAGCTCGTGGCGGTAATGGTTCCGGTCATCAAACGAAAGGTTCTTGTAGCGGGGAAGTAAGGACATCCGATCCCCGCCGAAGTGGGTGAGGAGGAACCGGTCAGACCGCCCCCGCCGAAATCGAAAGCTTACACGGAGTGGGACTGCGTTATCTCGAACCCAGGACCCGGGCAACGGGAATTCGACGGCGCCCGAGCCTACAGAACGCAGCATCCATCCACGGATCGGCGACTCTGGCGGCTCCACAACGATCCCCAGCGCCGCCGCCAGCGGCGCCCAATCTTCCGGCGTCCTGAATTCTATACCGCTAGCAGCCGCGAGATCTTTGCAATGGGCAAAGAACGCGAGCAAGGCGATCGGTTGCCCGGCAGAAGCGAAGCGCCGGAGAATTTGCCCGGCAAGGCGTGATTCTGTTGATACGGGTTGAGCGATCCGGGCGCCAAAGTCTGCGATCTCCTGCAGAAAGTCTCGAAGCCGCGGCACGCCGGCCAGACCCAGACGCACCGGATAGCAGGTATCGCTCTTGATGCTATTTTCGCAGGCCGTTGGCCCCGCGGCGTCGGTTGAAAGTGTCCCCAGGAGCCCTAGCAGCGCTACGTCTTCGAAAGAGGCCTGCCACAGAATTTGCGTCAGTGCTTCCCCCTCGTCCTGAACAGGCGCCGCCGCGAATTGCTCCACAACTCCCGCTCGTACTGCCTCCGCAATCAGCGACTCCCCAAATACAGCAGCCACGGTCCCCCAGGTTTGTGCGGGCTCGCGCTCCAGGGAATGTAGTAGCTTCGTCAGAGATCCCGGAACATCAACGGGAGCATCCTGCGCGGCATTCCAAAAGCGCTTCCTGGGGCCTGGTCCATCCCAAATAAGCGGCGAAGCGTACAACCGGCTGTGGCGGCGTGCGGCGGACGAGCGCCACGCCATTTTGGCGACAAAGGAAACAAAGGATGGCGCAAGATTACGCGTCCAGCTTCGAACAGACAGATTCGGTACCGGGTTCGGCCAATATTCTTCAATCGTTCCCAGTGCGGTACCGCACAAGCCTCCGAACGGAGAGGGGCGCAAGGCTCCTCGCCACCAATACCGCAAGGCTGCCCGAATCGTCTGGCGTTCCTTTTTGAAGAGTCGATCGGAAGCGGCGTCCAGCATCGCGACCCGGCGGCCCAGTTCCGGGTTGGCCTGAATCAAGGCCTCCAGAAAGGAAGGATCTTGAAGTAATCGGATTGTCGCCGGAGTATTTGCCCGCTCGTCTTCGAGATACGCTCGACGAAGGGATGCCGAACCTCCCTCACGAGTCTGGAGCCAGGCCAACGTTCGACGCCATGCTAACGCTCCCAGCGCGGAACGGGGCACAATCGGCAATCGAACCAGAATGTAAGGAAACATCCCGTTGCTCACCTCTTCGGACAGAGCACGGCGCACATCACCCTCGCTAGTTCGCGCTGCCGTTCAAGCGGAAACATCATTCGATTCCAGTGAAAAATGATCCAGAATGGCAGGATCTGGCGAATGGGCCACAATAACTCGCCGCCACGGCCCAGCTCCCGGATCGCGGATGCCAATTCGGACGCTCGCGTCCGGAATCGCTCCAGTATGTCACGCTCGCCGGCGGACATCCTGGCCTCCGCCACACCCGCTTCAAACAGCAACGGGAGCCACTGACTGCAGAGGGAAGTCACGTTCGCTGGAGCACGAAGTTCCTCCTCAGTCAGCCGGCCGGTTAACCGCATGTTGCACCAGATGTCCCATAGTTCCCAACGGTCGGCGGCGATGTTGGAAAGTAACTGATTGAGTAAAAGGAGAGAAAACTCCCCGTCATCCAGCAGCTTCTGCCCGTGGCGCAAACACTCCCGGAATCTCAATATCGCCAGGCTTTCGATGGTGAAAAACTCGTGGGCCAACTCCATCCCTTTGCTCCCTCCAAACTGGTAACCTTCGGGCTCATAGAAACTGAAGCGCCAGCCGTTTTGCCCTCCTGAAAGGAAACGCGCTTCGATTATGTCGCGAAGCGGTGGCGAGTCCCCGTAGAAGCGAAGCCGCAAGCCGGGAGGTTTGTGCAGGAACGAGAAATGGCGTACTTTCTCTGTGCGAATCCACTCCGCCACGTGGTCCGCCAGCCCGCTTGCCAAAAGGTGCGCCGCGCCCGGATCATCCTCTAGCGCGCTCTCGATCTGGATCCAACGTCCACCGGAATTCCCCTCCCGCATGGCTTCGCAGCCCCCGGCAAGAAAAATCGCACGGCGCATCGCCAACTCGTCCAAAGGAACGGAACGGTGGATTGCCCATGCTTCAACGTCCTTCTCGGAAAGGCTTTCGAGCACAATGGCAACCCATTGGGTATCCGATTCAGACACCGGTCGAGTTCCAGCTCACATCTTCCGGCTGGTATCCCGCGTGAACGGGCAGCGCAACGTAGCGATTCTCCGGCTTTGGCTGTCCCCCCGGCCACACCATGTCGGGAGGAGCTTCGCCCTCGTCCACGAAGAGTAGATCAGCGTCCAACAGAGGGCGCAAACATCGCAGCGGGTCCTCCAGAAAGGCCTCCGCCTCAAATTCGACTTTGACAACGGACGAATCGGATTGGGGAGCGAAGAACCAACGTAAAAAGGTTTCTGTTTCCGTGCGCGGCGGTGCCAACCTGGCGTCCCGCACCAGACCGCGGATCGTCCGCGGTTCGCTCAATTGCCGAAAAACCTCACGCGCATACCCCTCGATCGAAAAACGCCGCCTGGCGAAACCGGGCCGCCGGTCGACCACTTGGATCGCCTCGCCCATTTGTTCCCAGGTCAGGGTGCAATCGTCCGGACGATAGGCCTCCCGCCACCTGGTGATCATTTCCTCCATCTGCTCCATGACGTCGGTGGCGCCCGTGTCGCCGGGCTGCTCCGAGGTAAACATATAGGCGAGATCCTCGATTTCAGACACCGGCAAAGGATACAGGCGTGAATAGGCATCCACTGGCCGGAGGCGCAGTCCAAAGGATGCGGGCTGCTGGTGATAAGGGCTAAAGCGGTGAAACTCAATAGGAACCACCCCGCTAGGCGGGTGCAGATGCGAAAGGGAGGGCAAGGACCGGACCGTTTCCTGGTAAGCGGAGCGGGGTGCGCCTGGAAACCCAACCAGCAGATTGTACCCCACGCGGATTCCGAATTCCCGGGCGTCCCGCAGGAAGGCAACATTCTGGGCCGCCGAAACTCCCTTCTTCATCAGGGCCAACAGGGACGAACTAAAGCTCTCGATCCCCGGCTGAACGGCGGTAATGCCGGCCTCGGCTAGGGACTTTACCTGGGCTCGTTTTACGTTGGACTTGATTTCGTAGAACAACCGGGCTTTTGGCGTGATTTCCTCCTGCCATTTCGAAACCTGTTTGTGGTATTCCACCGGCAGGATATTGTCAGTCATGAAAATGAATTTCGCCTCGTAGCGGCGGACAGTTTCGCGAAGTTCCCAGCGAAACCGCTCTTCGCTCTTGCTGCGGTACGCCATGCCGGTCGCGTTCAGCCCGCAAAAGACGCAATGTTGTTTGGCGCCCCACCAGCAGCCTCTTGAGGATTCCAGCGCGAGCACCAGCTTCTGGCTGCTCGTTACGCCATAATGTTCCCGCTGCGCAACATAGTCGTCAAAGTCAGGCAGCGGAAGATCGTCCATCCGCGTCACGGGCGTGGCCGCCGCGCCCTGGATTGTCATTTTATCGTTACGGCCCAATACGCCCGCTATCGATGTTTTATCACCCCCAATTGCCATTTGATGGAGGAACGCCGGAAAGGCGTCGTCCGCCTCGCCGCACACCACATAGTCGATAAATCGGTAGTTCCGCAGCAAAGCTGGACCCATAGGGCCATCGCAATTCGCTCCGCCGAGAACAACCCGCTTATCCGGCCACCGCTGTTTGATTCGTTTTGCCAGGGCTAGCGCGGGAAGGTTTTGGAAGAATGTCGTCGCAATCCCAACAACTTGATAGGCAGCCAACAGCTCAATTGCCTCTTCGATCAGATCGTCTGCCTGGTCGCGGAGAGCCAGCAACTCCCGCGCCCCAAAGCCATCCTGGGGCGCTTCTTCCGCCCGCGCGAACAACTCAGCTTGCGTCAGGGGGTCCATCGCCGCCAACGCGCCGTCATGAACAGGGCGCGAAAAAATCCACTCCGAGAACGGGTGCCAGGTTCGCTGCGTCAACCACCAATACGTCCGCATCTTCTCTGAGACAGACCGCCCGGGGAGCCGATTCATGAACTGCAGATTCCAATAAAATGTGCGGCATGGGAGCCCGCGGGCTTTGATGCTGGCAGAAAGCAGGCCCAAACCCAGACTCGGCAGTCCAGCCGGCCCGAAGGGAGGGTAAACAAGCGCAACGCGTGGCTGCCCGTTATTTGGCAATAAGAGAAGCCCCCAATAGCTGGATCAACTCCCGTTCTTCCGGAGCGACAGTCATCTCGGGCGGCCTCTCGAGCCCGGTGAGCACGCGCGCGAACTTTCCCAGCCCGAATCGGGCGGCGTCCTCAATATCGGTGCAGTCAACAGCCAATGCCAGCCAACGATTGTCGATCGGTTCGGCCAGCCACTCGCGATCCAGCGTTTCTAAGAACACATCGAGCGAGTTGCCTCCCGGTTCCATCGCAATGAGCGTCGCCCCGATCGATCCGGCGATACACGCGAGCTCGAAGTCTTCGGCGCCTGGCTCGTTAGGTTCATCCATATGGGATAGCTCGCGGCGAAGTGAGTCCAGTCCTCGTCCCGTGCGAATCGCGCTATAGATTTGATGGGCCGCTCCGGTCAGCAGAAAGGCATCAAGCCTAGCTCTGCGAGTGTCCACCACCAGTGTCGACGACGCCGTCTGAAACTGATAAAGCCTCGCCCCGTTCGCCCGTGCCTGGCTCCATCGCACGATGGAAGCCCACAGCGCGTCCTCATAGGGCGGATGGTTTCCCTGCGGAAGGTCGGCTTCAAAGTGGTAACAGATCTTCATCCGCTCTTCGGGCGAAAGACCCAGATAGCTCCAGTTGGAGAACCAGGACGGCCGCAGGTTCGTAACACCGAACGCGTCCCGTTGGGTGTAAAGAGGGCTATAACGATCAATCAGAACGGGGCTCGGGCTGCGCGGCGGCGGCAGATGTATCCACCGCGCCATTCGCTCCGCGTCCTGTAAATAGGGCTCCACCCGCTCGTTGGGAAACCGGTACAGATAGAACCAGGTCGGTTGCACCTGGTAGATCGAACACCATTTCAGCAGTTCCAGATTCTGGTAGCCATGCACTCCCTTTTTCATCAACTGAAGAATTTCGGTATGAAATCCCTCAATACCCGGCTGGATAGAGCGGACGCCTGCGCGAGCCAGCGCCCTGATTTGCGCTTCGGTCAGGTTTGCCTTCGTCTCGTAGAAGATATCGAAATCCATCCCCTCCAGTTTCGGCAGCACGGTATCAAAATACTTGGTGGAGATGATGTTATCGACGGCCGTCACATTCACCGCGTTGTATTGGTCTCGCAGCCGTTGAAATTCGGAAAGCGCCCTTCCCGGGCTTTTGGCCCGGAAAGCCATAGTCGTCGGATTCAATCCGCAGAATATGCAGTGATGAACCGCGCCCCACCAGCAGCCGCGCGATGTTTCGATGGGCAGGCTGATCTGTCCTCGCCGTTTCAATTCCTGCAGCGGCAAGGGGAGCTGCTCAAAATAGTCATCGAAGTCCGGGAATGGCGTGCTATCCATATCGGCGACTGGAACGGCGGGCCGTCCGGAAACGATCTCCCTGTCGCGTCGGGTCAGGGCGCCCGCAACGTCACCATAGTCGCCCCCGTCCAGGAACCGCGTCACATAGGCCGGGAAGCTGTCTTCCGCCTCGCCTTGAACCACTGCATCAAGGAACGGAAACGACGCCAACATCTGCGCGCCCATCTCGCCGTCGCAATTGGCTCCGCCGAAAACGATGTGGACGTCGGGATAGTCCCTTCGTAGCATCTGCGCGAACGCCAGGGATCCGATATTTTGAGAAAACGTCGAAGAGAACCCAATCAGCCTGTACTTCGACCAATCGCGCGATTGCAGACAAATTGCTAGATACGCCGGCAGGCGCTGGACGTACATTTGGATCCGGGCAAACATCTCCGCCTGTTCGGTCGGCGTAAACAAATTCTGGAAGATGCGGTTTCGGTGGTTCCCCATATCGCGAAGCAGCATTGCAATGTCGGGACCGCGTCCGTCCCACAGCGACGGGACGAACAAGACGTCACCCAACTGCTGATTGGTGGCAATGAAATTGTAGTCGTCCAGCGCAACCCTCGGGGCTTGTTCACCGCAAACATGCCGGAAGAAATCCAGCGCGCCGTAGTAAACGTCGCACTCCGCGCGGCCCGTGGATTCCACGGCGGCTTTCAGCACACTAACCCCAAGGCCCGGGGTGTGTACCGGAGTGAAGGGCATCGAAATCAGGCAGATCTGTTCAGGAGTGGGCACCCTGGACTTCCTTATTAATTACTATTACTGCAAAATGGGAAATTGCGGCGGCGCCGGCGAAGACACCGCTGGATAGGAATCGATCTCGGCAAAGCCCATCGCCTCCAATGTGCGGGCAACCAGTGCGCCATCCACAATCGAATCGATTTCCGCGGCCGTGAGGTGATCGGCCGCCCGGACGCATAGCTCGCAGATGGACGTGAAGCCTGCGGGACGGCCCAAATCCGGCCTGGCTTCCTTCAGGATTCGGTACAGCTCTTTGGGCCCATATGTGTTAATGAAACGGAACTGAGAACGCTCCAGCATCTTCTCGTAAAGGGAAGAGATCGGCTCGCGCTTTGTGTTCCCCACTGTGAACGTGCCAATCTTTCCCCCGGCGCAGCAACAGGCCTGGAAATCGCCGTTCGGATAAATGACTGGCTTGTTCAGCACTTCCCCGCAGGGAATCAGGTCCGGAAAAAAGTCATAGGGCGCGTACTTCAATTCCTCGGGATACTCCGCGGCCCGACCCAGTCCAATCAAGCCGCCCGCGAACACGAAGACATACTTGTCTTTTAATGCTTCTGCGCTGTCAAGATCTGTCAGATAAAGGCGAAGGTCCGCGAGTTCCTCCCGGGGAATTCCATACATCGCGCTGAATTCATCGAGCGGGTCGCCCGCACAGTTCGTGACGAAGGATACGATGCGCTTGAGCCCCGCCTCCCGAGTCAATTGAAGAGCATTGCGCAACACCGATGCGTCGAGAAATTCGAGATGAAATTTGTCAGCACTGAAGTTAAGCTCACCGATTCCCGCTGCAACCAAGCGTTTCAGGAATTTACGACCCTTCTCCATGTTGGCCGCCCAAAAGCCGTTAGTTACCACGCGTGTCGCCAAGCCAAGATTCGTACTTAATTCAATCAATTCGAGATGTTCCTTCTGGAAGAGGAATGGCTCGCCGCCGGTGAATGTGATTTTGCGGAAACCGGGAATAGCCGCCGCCTCAAGAATGTATTGTTGCGCCTCGGCCAGCGTCATCTTGTCGTGGACCTGTGGAGACGATTCGATGCCGCAATGTCTACAGGCGATATTACAAGTGCGGGCGAACATCAACGCCAGTTCGAGATACCCGTTCGGATTAGCTTGCCGATGAAGGTTCATAAGCGATTCACATCGTTAGGATGCGAGTATGCGGGCCTGGTAGTTCTCCCAACCGGGCCCCATGCTCTGAAATTCTGGGGATCTTACCGGAGCCCCTTGATTACGTTAACGACAGCCGAGGTGTCTAGTCCTTCCACACGCACGCCGGTGGGAGTGTGGAGTGTGAAAGTATTCCCAACTCTCGTGATGCCAGAAAGCCCCTCGACACCCTTCACGATTTCGTCGATGCCTCTAGCCGTGCGCCCGAACACGCCGACAGGCACCGCCACCACCGCCACCACGACGGCGCCAATCGCCGCGACCGTTGCCACATCGCCCCCCTTGGCCAGGTTGGAATGAAGCGCGGTGGATAAGCGAAGGTCACTCGTCCGCAGCGGAATGGCTTCCTCAATGAATCGGGTCATCGCGGGAGGGTCGTTGATCGGCAATTCCTCAAGCGTCAAACTCTGTTCGCTCAAGGCCTCTTTCACATTCTTTACTTGGGCCTCTAGCTCAGATATGGGAATGGTGCTCGGCGCCTTCACATTCGCCGGCAGCTTGATGCCATGTTGTTCTAGAAATTTCCCGGGATTGGCAGCGAATGCTTTGCGGGCTGCTTCGTCGGTGAGCAGTTGCTTCTGAAATTCAAGTACTTTGTTAGCCATGTAAACTCCTGTCTATTCCAAACCATTAACACTCAATATGAGGCCTCTTTTCGGTGTCGGCACATAAGTGAGAACTTTGTATACCTAGGCCTTTGTATCATGAGAGTTCGGGGGAGTCAATCGTCAAATGTGGGAATTTATCTGCAATATCGTTGGCGTTTGGCGAAGCGGCGCGTATCAGCAATACGCCGGCGGATGCCGAGCGATTGCTCCAGCAAGTTCAAAGCCTTAGCAAGGAGAATTACGACAAGATCTGTATGAAACTTTACAACTCGCTCGCGAGTTGGAGCGTCATGCTGGCCGCCATGTGAGTCAGCATGGCCGCTTCGAGTCCAAAAGCGTAGTAACAGTATCCGAAGAGCAGGCTGAGAGGGAAGTTTAGGATTAAGACACGGACGCCGTTTTGCATTGTGAGAGGCGCAACCGCTGCCATCGCCGGAAGATGTCCGGCCACAAACAGCAGGGAGATCACGATGTTGACGCTCCACAAACTGGCCACCGATAATGTTTCTCCGCCTTGCATCGCCTGGATTGCCCATGCGAAAAGGCTAAAAAGCCCCAGTCGCATGATCAGTTCCTCCGCAATTCCGCCGTACACCGCCGCCAAAAGCTTTACTGGTAAGGGCAAGTTGGTGACGGCCGCAAGCGACTCCCGTAATTCCTTTGACCGGCGTAGAAAGGCCACGTGATCGACGACGCACACTAACCCCGCGCCCAGCACTCCCGCGAAAAGGAATAGCAACGCGCCGCCATCCAGTGCCGGAACACCGTCTCTCCACCCTTCCGTGACACTTCTTGCCAGACCGGTCGCGGCGGCGGCCTTCAACCCGAAATAGACGCTGCAGGCGATGACAATTGCAGCTTGAATGTACTGGAGAACTAGTTGCCGGCGAACGGGCATATCCGCATCACCGCGAACTCGCGCCAGACCGGCGAGGAACGGCAGGATCGCCAGCCCGCACAATAGCCCTGCTCCATACAGGACCCAGAAACTCACCCAAGGAAACGGTATCGCTATTTGTTGGTTCTGCATGGTTTCCACTGGAGCGGTCAGATTTCACCCTCTGCCTTGGCCGGTCGCGGGAATAACTTGGCGACTGCATCGAGGATAAGGCGGGTCTCATCCAAGCCGATGGGAAGATCCGGCTCCTGACACGCCGTTGCAAACCAGAAATCCAAGCTCAATATCCAGTCCGCGATCGCCGAATCATACGCTTTGGCGGCCAATAAATCGCGGTTCAGGAAGGATAGCGTTTTGGGGGATCCATCGGCATGATCGTCGATACCGCTCAGCCGGGCCATGTCGCGAACGGCAGACTCCACTTCCGCCCCGGCCAGCAGTATCGCGGGCCAATATAGCCCCCTCGCCATCATTTCTTGCGCGGCCCCCATGAACCCATCGGGCCCGCGAAAAGGTACACCGGCGGTTTGGAGCCGGTCAAGTGCGTACGAACCGTGTAGCAGCCGGAGCCCGGCTGGCACAAGGCAATGCTGTAAGCTTGGCGGCCACCAGAAATTCACCGAGATGGAAACGTCGAGCGATCGTACGCAGTGCCACCAAAACGGGGGCAGAAACAGTACATCGCCAGGAGCAAGCACTACTTCATGACATTGCGCCTCTTCGAACCGGGGATGCGCCAAAAAATCGGGATTCTCCGCGTTAACCGGGCTTACATGAGAAAAAGGCGCGTCGACCGGTAGTGGATACATTTCCTCGAGATGCTTCGGACTGTAGATTAGAAAGCGCTTGCGTCCGAAAACCTGGCCGAAGAGATTGCAGAGCGCGTCAAAATGAAGCGGAGTTACGTTGTTCGCACCGCCGAACCAGAGATGGGCTGCGGCATTTGCGCCTGCGTAATCCGGGGGTTGAATGTCGGATTCCAGCTCGGGAAATTGGGCGGCGATGGGCTGTTGCATCACGTAAACGGCTTCCTCCGGGTGAGCTGCCTGTATTTTCTGTAGGGCTTCGCGAAACGTCATCCTCGCCGAGGACGCGGCTTCACGCGGTCCGTATCGAAAGACTCGGCTTTGGGAAACGGCGACGTCAACATATTTGCTTCCAATCTTGTCATCCAGGTAGGCTGGGCGCCACTGCGACAGATTGCCCCACTTAAGCACTTCTCCGAGGATCACCACGGCGCGTCCCGGAATGATGTATTCCTCCATCAAGTCGACGCCATCGAGACTCGCCAGCCGATCAACCGAGGTCTGATTGAAACAAGTTCTTTCCTTCATACCAGTGCTCGCTACTTTACGCCAGAACGCTTTGGCCAGTCCCGGCGCTACTTGTAGAGTAGGCCCAGCGGTTCTCGGAGTCATAGTCCTATCTCAATCGAGATGAGCCTAAAGGGGAATTGGATCGCACTGGGGTTCTCCGAGGCTTCAGCTTCTTAAATCGGAATTGGACTGCTCGATCCGCGAACGCCGCAAGGGGCGTGGTACTCTCTCTATGCCGTGCTTGGACTTTCAATGGCACGGATGGGAACCGCATTGTGATAATTCAAGGCACGACAAAATTTGTGGCTGCTCCTTTTGGCTCCGAGCGAGAACTAGAAGATGTGGTCCAGAAGAACGCAGAGTTTATTTTCGGTCCGGATTCCATCTACCTGCCCAAGTCGCTCATTCGCACGCCTGGTGGAACGGGCACTATTCCAGATGGTTATGTTGTCGATATTGCGGAACGCCGCTGGTTCATTGTTGAAGCGGAACTTGCGGCGCATAGCGTCTGGAGCCATATTGCGCCGCAAGTCGCCAAGCAGATCATTGCGGCCTCCCACCCCGCGACACGCAGAGCGCTTACTGAACTTGTTGTAGGCATGGTCATCAAGGAAGATGGGGACCTTCGCGAGAAATTTGACGAGTCCGGGGTAAGAGAAATTGATATACGCCGGTTCTTGGCAGACATTTTTGAGGGAAGGCCGATTATTGGTATTCCCATTGATGAGGTTGGCCCCGATCTCCGGGAGTGGGCTCAGACTTTGAAAAATGAGGTTAAGCTTTGGGTGGTCCGAAAGCTGGTCGAGATAGGAAAACCGGGCAATTTCATTTACGAACTGCCTGAAGAGTTTCGGCCCGTGCTAGACACTGCCCCAGAGTCGGATGTCCCGGATCAGGCCATAAAATATTATGAAGTCAGCGTTGCCGATCTAATCGTAAGCCAGTTGCTGGCGCCGGGACAGCACCTCTCAATGACGTACGGCCGACGCGGCGGCGAGCGAAAGGAATACGAGGCCACCGTACTGCCAGACGGGTCATTACAAACAATGGGAAAAATATTCGCCGCACCGAGTTACGCGGCCTTGGCTTGCATTAAGGACGCCGGAAGCGACCGCGAGACCGTGAACGGATGTAAGAGTTGGAAGGACGCAGAAGGACGCCTGCTCGCCGATCTGCGCGAACAGTTTCTCCAGCAAATCAAGGCATCGTCCAAGGACTAAGATTGTAATGCCCAAAACTCCAGAGAGCTTGGCTCGGACACTGGGTCTGAGTGCCATAGAAGCGGAAGAATGGCAAGTCCAGCATGCCCTTTTGAAGCGGCTCCGGCAAGTTGTTAAAACCGATTCGTTGACCCACGCCGAAGTCGCGCGCCGAGGCGGGTCATCGCGGACCAGGGTCACGTCCATCCTGAACGGGAATCTTGATAACGTGTCGAGTGACCTCTTGATTCGCCTGATGGCCGGGGTGGGTTATCGAGTGAAGATCTTGATTTCGAGGATGGACTCGGCGACCGAAGGCGACAGCAGCAACGATAGGTAATGCACTAGTTCCCCACGGCTATCACGAGGTTTTGCGAGATGTTCGTTCCGCCCTGGCTAAACGTGAGAGTGACGTTATCGCTAGCGGAGACATTCGGAGTGATGACGTTGAATTGGTACAGTCCCACGAAGTTCGGCGCCAGTCCCTGATAACTTACCGTCGCCGGTGTTCCATTAAACGAGACCGTCACTGGAGAGGTTAGCGTGTTCAACTGCGGCGCCAATTGCCCTGGCGCGATGTTGGGAGTTACGCTGCCGAAGCCGACACCATAGAAGATGATCGTGTCGCCGGAACGAGCACGCCGCGACGGCACTCCCGGAATGGCTCCCAGTGGAAGCACGTACGTTACTCCATCAGAATCCACTCCGGCGTTCGCGGTGCGGCGATTTTCAAACGCGCCCGGAATCAAAGACAGAAGCGCAGCGAATCAGTTTCAAGGGGCCAATTCCGGGGAAGCGGACCGGTTCTCGTTCAATGGCTCCGCGGATGGCCTCGAAGTCGGCGGCGTTGTTGTGTATCAGCAGCAGATCGGTTGCCAGGGCCGTCGCGGCGATCATCGTGTCCGCCCTCCAACGAGCGAGGCGCTCTTGCCGGGATTCTACAAACTGGTGCGCATGCCTGGGCGGCGTCGGGGGGTGCGGCAGCAGGGCGCATATCTCCGCCGCAATGGTGGCCACACCCTCATCCAGCGGCCAAACTGATCCGAGGTCTGCCAGGTAATCCAGACGGGCGCGCTCAACAGCCTGACGCTTGGGCAATGATTCATCTCGCGCCAAAATTGCATAGCCTCGCACCCGTTCGAAAACGGTGATGGCGGACATGTGAACGGGGTGACGCTCCAGGTACCGCAACATCCAATTTTGAGCGTCCGCGGTTCTCTGTCTCGCGAACCATCCTTCCGCGCTGGTATCGAACAGGAACGGCCCCGAAATGGGATCCAGCATGACTTAGAGCCGATGCTCCGGTATGATTCCATCCAGGATCATGAGTTCTTCATCGCTAAAACCCGCGAAGGCCCGCTGATACCGTGCGAACGTAGCCTTGGCCCGCTCCTTGGCTTGCTGCTGCTTCAGCGAGTCATTCAATGCTTCCGCGACCACGGTGCTGAGCGTGACGCGCCGAGCCTTGGCCGCACGCTTGGCGGCGGTTAGCGAGGCGGCTGGCAGGGAGATCGTGGTGCGCACCTGCTTTGGAGTATGCATGATTCATCATCACATCAAATTCGGCATCAGTCTGCGTCACGCTCCATGCCCAACCTCCCACAGCGGCGCTCCCGCGTTGGCCCGAAGTTGCGGTTCTGGGGGCACGCCTCACTGACACGTTGGCAGTACGATTGAGGCCAAACAAAGACAAGTCTAGCGGGCGGCACCGTAAGCTCGTCCTTTCAAATCATTATCAACAGAGTTGCTGTTGACCTGGGGGGACCCGATACACCTAAGGCGAAGGAATGTTCTCGAAACACTTTGCGCGCCCGGGACCGCAGCACGCTAGCCTTGGCATTTTTCATCGCCAAACTCGAAAATGACACAAAGCTAGCGGAAACTGTTGTCCTTTTCGACGATCCCTTTACCAGCCCGGACCAATCCCGGCGGCTGCGCACCCAGCTCCAAATTCGCAAGCTCGCGGACGTTTGCCGTCAAGTGATTGTGTTTTCTCACGACGCGCTATTCCTCAAGCAGATCGTTGATCGGAAGCCCACCGGGGAGATTAAGGTACTCGAATTTTTTTCCACCGGCGAAGGCCACTCCAAAATCGGTGAGTGTGAAATCGACGATCTCACCCGTCCGGAGAACTTCAAGGAGTACGACGCGCTGCACAGGTTTCTTCATTACGCGGAAGGTGATCCTCGTTCGGTAGCACCAGCGATTCGTCGCCTGATCGAGAGCTACCTCAGGATGAAGCAGCCAGGTGCGTTCAAGGCCACGGAATGGCTGGGCGACATGATCAGGATAATCAGAGAATCTGGGCCCGGCATTCGCTCCATGAAGCGCAACCCTTACTTGAGGACCTGAATGCGATTAACGAGTATTCCCAGCGCTTCCACCATGGCGAGGGCACTGAGGCCATGGCCGAAGCCATAGACACGAATGAGTTGCGGACGTTTGTCGGGCAGACGTTGCGTTTCGTGGGTGGCTTTTAATGGCGTTTCGAGATCGCAAACCGGGCTTTGCGCAGCCGCTCGATTTGCCAGCGGGCGATGGCGATTTGCCGGACCAGGTTCATGGACTCCTGTTTGATGGGCGCGTAGATCTGGGTGAGCTAGTTCCCCACCGCTATCACAAGGTTTTGAGAGATGCTCGTTCCGCCCTGGCTAAACGTGAGAGTGACGTTATCGCTAGCGGAGACATTCGGAGTGATGACGTTGAATTGGTACAGTCCCACGAAGTTCGGCGCCAGTCCCTGATAACTTACCGTCGCCGGCGTTCCATTAAACGAGACCGTCACTGGCGAGGTTAGCGTGTTCAACTGCGGCGCCAATTGGCCTGGCGCGATGTTGGGAGTCACGCTGCCGAAGCCGACACCATAGAAGATGATCGTGTCGCCGGCGCGAGCACGCCGCGACGGCACTCCCGGAATGGCTCCCGGTGGAAGCACGTACGTTACACCATCCGGGAAAAGGGCGACCACATTTTGCGTGCCTCCGATCCGGAAACTCGCCGGAGCGAGCACCCCTGGGCGGCTCGCATCGACTGTAAGGTTGAACGGCGCGCTGGAGCCGGTGGGCGTGGTCACGACAATTGGCTGCGAGCCCGTCCCAACGCCAGAGGGCACCTGTACATTCACTTGCCCAGGGCTAACGTAGTTCACAAACGCGGGCCGTCCGCCGATGGTCACGCTCACTCCCCCCATTTTGGTGGGAGCAATCCCGCCAGTAAAATCGCCGGTAGCCCAGCCTTGCGTACCGACAGCAAAGTTCGAACCGTAGATCTCGACCCACGAACCTTGCGAGGACGTCGAAAATGCCCCAAAGGCCCCGGCGCTGATTGCGCCAGTGACAACCGGCGCGACAGGGGGGCGAAGGGTGAAATGCAGCGCGAAGCTGAATTCATTCGCTTGTGACACCGGTATCCCACCGGATGAGGCGGCACTAAACGGCCGTACAAAGATTTCCTGCCAATTGCGTTGGACTCCAGCCGGGAAGAGGCCGTTGAAGCCATGGCGAAAATAGGCCGGGCCAGGCAAGATCGGGTTCGTCAGCGATGCGCAGCACATGCTGAGGAAGTTAGAGATGGTTGCGACCGGCACGCCATTTACCTTGAATTGGTCCACCACCTGGTCGAAGGACGCCGGCACACGGAGCGTGTAGTCAACCGTAATATCCCAGTGGGCGTTCAATTCGTTCGCCAGTGGTCCGCCGTTTACGGTCTGCATGTGGAAGATGTCCCATTCGCCGTTGGTTCCCGTGGGAACTTGCTCCTGCCAGATGCGTACTCGTCCGCCGTTGACCAGCACGGGCGTCGAGCTAAAGGTCGAAGCATCGGAATACGTGTCGGGCGCGTTGGTGCCTCCAAACCGGATGGGGGAACCGATCTCGATGATTCGCGGACCTTGGGCCCAGATCGTATGCGAACACACCAATGTGACGATGACGAATAGTTTGTAGACCCTGCTCCGATTCACTTTCGACTCTTGCCTCCTGACGCTAGTGCGGTAATCGTGCAATCCATCACGGAGACTTTTTTGAAGGGCTTGCGCAGAAATAGTGCAGATTCGGCCGTCGTGCCGGATGGGGACGATTTTCTAAGGTTCCGGTAGACGGCGTGTCAATCGATCGCGCGATTACCGGCTGTTGGCTGAGGCTTTCCAAGCGGTACCATGACCGAAGGAGACTGCGTTGCATATAGCCATCGAAATTCCGGACGACATCGGGAATATTCTCTCCGTCCGGGCGGGTGGCATTTCCCGCGCCGTGTTGGAAGCAGTCGCAATCGAAGCATACCGCGCTGGCAGCATCACCACTTCGCAAGTTCAACAGATGCTCGGGCTGCACTCCCGGTGGGAGACTGAAGCTTACCTGCAGCGCGCCGCAGCTTTCCACGACTACACGATGGATGATTTAGAGAAGGATATTGCTGCGATCCGCGACGCCTCGAGGACATGATTGCGGTCGAGGATGCGTCGCCGCTCTGCTACCTTGTCCTGATAGGTGAGGCCGATGTTCTCCCGCGACTCTTCAGCCGGGTCATGGTGCCTCAAGCCGTCATACTTGAACTGCTGCACGAAGATGCTCCGGCGGTAGTTAGGAATTGGGCGTCCAACCTGCCCGAGTGGATCATTCTCGACGAGACACCCGAAATGATCTCCGCGGGGATGGAAAAGCTCCAGGCCGGCGAGCGCGCCGCTATTCTTCTCGCGGAGTCCATAAAAGCTGACATCATCATCATCGATGAAAAGGCCGCCCGCATTGTTGCCGAGCAACGAGGGGTTCCCGTTACCGGAACATTGGGGGTACTCGGAGAGGCCGCGACGCGAGGGATTGTGGATCTGGCGGGCGCGATCGACCGGCTCCGGAGGACCAACTTCCGATGTTCTCCCATGCTGTTCAAGACGACGCTAGAGCGATATGGCACGCGGGCTGTCTAGAATGCGACTCAGGCCGTCGATTTCATAATCCTAAAAGAGACACCCTTTTCGGCATTTGGTAACAGATAGCCGAAGAAAACGTCGAGCAAGCGGACCGAATCGAAAATCAGCTCCATGACGCCAGCCGGTCCGTGTGGATACAGATTGGCGGGCTGGAATGGCAGTTAGGCTGACCCGGTGAGTTTCAGGCAGCGGATGGCAGGCGCACTGGGTGTCGAGGCGGGAGTCTTTGAGCGGTTCTGGCCGTCATTAACCCTATTGCTGGGTGAACCTTGCCAGGTCGGGCGTTGCGGTCTGCACTCCATCCCGCGGCACTTCGAGCTTGCACGTCCACACGATTCCGTTCAGTATCATTCGCCTTAATTCGCCGTTCGTCCAGTTCTTATAAAAATGCGGCATCACAATGGCGAAGCCTCTTCCGCCATCGGCGCGTTGCGTTCCCCACGAGACGATTTCGGACTTTGGATTCTCGGGGGGAAGCATGGCGGTCGCGAATGGCGTCACGTTGGCGGCGGGTTTGTTTTCGCCCGGACCGAAATAGTTGTTGTAGTACGGTTCGTCGTCGACTACGAACTCGCGCCACCCGCGGGAGATGGGGTGCTCCGGCGAAGCCGGACGGATGGCCACCGATTTGAAGACTTTAGCCACCGACTTATGATGCGGCGTGCCCGTGGCAAAGTAGCCTCCCAGCCAATTCAGGAGCGGATGGGCGCCGTCCGGCGCTACATCGTGCGCGCGGAGTCCGGTCGCATAGTGAACGCAGACCAGGCCGACGCCGCGATTCATCATCTGTTCGACATCTTTCAGAATCGCCGCTGTGTCCGGCATCCGCTGGGGAGGAAACGTATCCCCGATAAAAACGAGGGTGCTGGCCGTTTCGAGAACGCGACGATCCTTGGGCCACTCGTAAAATACATCGGCCTGCACACCCGGTACGTTCGCCATATGCGTCAGGGCCCACTGCATGAGCCGCCCGCCGGCCGCTACTTCGTGAGTTCCCGGCGGATGGGTGCTGGGACCGACCACGATCAGGACTTTTGTCTCCGTTGCCGCGGCGCTGGTGAATGAACCGGCTGCCAGCGCAAAGGCTAGAAAAAGCGGCTTCCATGATTTCAAGTGCAGACCTCTTTCGCTTGGAACAATGCGGAGTATCGACAGATGACCGACGGCTACTGTTACTGACTCATCCTCGCACGGTTAGATGGTTCAACGAACAACTGGCGGCGGTTCCCGCTATTGTCCCAACGCCTCCAGCATCCGCAGAGCCCGCGGCTGGCCAGGTATCGCGCGAAGCAACTCACGCAACAACTCGCGTGCCTGGCCCACCCGTTCGGTCTTCTGGTAAAGCATCGCCAGGTTAATGTAACCGTCCGGCTCCCGCGGCGCCAGTTCGATCGCCCGCCGGAATGCGGCCTCGCCCTTGGCCCCCGCACCCGTTTCCACATACAGGATGCCCAGATTGTTCGCCAGAGCCGGGGATTCACCCTGGCGCTCCCGCACCGACTCGAATTCGCGCATCGCCGCCGGGAACTCTCCCGCGGCCGCCAGCGCCGATGCCCAGTTGTAGCGGTAACCCGCGTGATCCGGATCGGCCCGCACGGCGGCGGCGAACCGGTCTCGCGCGCCCGCCAGATCCTGCCCGGCAAACAGCACGGACCCGAGGCCGTTCAACGCCATCGCATCGTCGGGCGACTTGGCCAGCACCTTCTCGAACGCCGCCTTCGCTTCGCCGTTGCGGCCCTGCCGCAACCGCAAACTCCCCAGGTTGGCCAGCACGTCCTCCTCATGTTCCCCGCCCGCCTCCGCTCGCAAGGCCTGCAGCAGCAGCCTCTCGGCCTTCGCCAGATCGCCGCTCTCCAGCAGAACCCCCGCGTAATTATTCAGCACCTCGCGCGGCGCATTTCCATTCCGGATGGCGAGCTCGAAATACCGCGTGCTCTCGGCGGGCAAGCCACTCTCGGCCAGCGCCGTGGCCAACTCCACGGCATTGCGCTTCGGCCTCTCCCCCAACCAGCGGCCGGCAAACGGAATCGACCGGCGAGCCGTTGGAACGGTCGCCGCGTCGGCCGCCAATTGCTCGGTGGCGGAGATGCCCGGATAAACCTTTAACACGCGGCCGGACTCATCGAGCAGAAAGCTGGTGGGCAGGCCAAGGTCGCGCCGGCGATCGAATAGGTGGCGGTGAAACAGATTCCACGCCGTCAGTTCGGCAGCCGATAGGTTCACCACCGGAAACGGCAGGCCGGCCGGACCGTTGCCCGGTTCCTCATCGACTACGGCCACCACCACGCGCAAACCAGCCGCCGCCAAACGCCGCGCACCGGCCGGAGACGCCCACTCTTTCATCTCCTCCCGACAGGGCGGGCACCACGATCCCCAAAAGTTTAGAAGCGTCAGCCGCCCCGGCCGGCCGGTAAAGCCGCCGATCGACGGGGCGGGCACCGGCTCGACCAGCCACAGCGACGCCGCCTGCTCCGGCTTCCGCGGGGTTCTCGCGAAGACGGCGCGGGCCACCACGGGCTCGAAGCGATCGGCCCCTTCCACTACACGATACGTTCCCGCCGCAGGCACCGGGGACAGCGTCTGCGAGGCGCCGTCCGGCCACCGGATCGCCAGCCGTTCGGCGGTCTCCCCGGGCATTAACGCGAAATGCAGGCGGCGCGAGCTCTGCGTCAGATACCCCGACCCGGCTTGGACCAGCCGCACCAGCGTCCTGCCGCGCGAAGTCGTCATCTCCGCCGCGGCGCCGATCGCATCCGGATTCGAACGGCCCGATCCGCGCAGCTCCACCAACACGGCCGCCCCGGCGGGAATGCCGTTCTCCATCACCCGGATCCGGGGGGCCGTTCGCGAAGCCTCCACCAGATCCAACGCGCCATCGCCGTTCAGGTCCAGTGTCACAATGCCGCGCCCATCGCCCGCCGAGTCGAGCCCAGTGACGTAGGATGTGTCGGCGAAGGTGCCGTCGCCCTCGTTCCGGTAGCAAACGTCGCGCTCACGCCCGCTCCACGATCCGTCCGAACGGATCAACGCATTCACGGCCCGCCACGCCTCCCGATACGCGCGGGAGCCCGTCAATTTCCGGGGAGTTCGCGACACGACCTGCCGCCAGAAGAAGCTTCACAAGTCGTGTGTATCCGGGCCCGTGATGTAGCCGTTCTTCACGATCAGGTCCAGCCGGCCGTCGCTGTCATAGTCGGCGAATCCACTGCCCCAGGCCCACCGCCCGAACTCGACGCCGGCGTTGGCCGAGACATCTTCGAACGTACCGTCGCCCCGGTTGCGAAAGAGCGAATTCCCCTTCGCCTGCCGCTGGAATGCCGCCCGCTCGGCGCCGCCGGCCACCTCCGCGAATCCCGGATGAGCGGTCAGGCGCTGTCCGGCGCTAGACCACATGTTGCTGACATACAGGTCCAGCCAGCCGTCGCCATCGTAGTCGCCCCACGCCACCGACATGCCCGCGCCCAGATCCTCCACCCCGGCCTTGGCCGCCACGTCCTCGAATGTGCCGTCGCCGCGGTTCCGGTACAGGTTGTTGCGGCCGAAGTCGTTGGCCACGTAGAGGTCCGGCCAGCCGTCGCGATCGTAGTCGGCCCAGGAAGCGGCGAAGCTGAACCTGTTGTTGTTCGCGTTCATCCCGCTTCGCGCCGTGGCGTCCTCGAACACGGCACGGCCGCGATTCCGGTACAGAAAATTCGGCGGGCCGTTGGTGGCGTCGTAGTAGGGCGTGGGCGCATCGTACGTTGCGCCCGAGGTCCAGAAGTCATACGCGCAGACGTAGATGTCCAGCCAACCATCCCGATCGAAATCGGCCACCGCCGCCGACGTGAACGACGACCGCGACGGGAGGAAACCCGCGTCCTGCTTCCTGACAAACCGCCCGGCGCCGTCGTTGACCATCAGCGCAAGCTGCGTTCCCATCACCAGCAGGAGATCCTGGTCGCCGTCATTGTCGAAGTCGGCGAAGATCGCCATCGACGTCGCGTCCAGCACGTCCACTCCCGCCGCCGCCGATACGTCGTCGAACGTTCCATCGCCGTTGTTGCGCAGCAGCCGGTTCGGCAGGCCCGACGGCTGGCAAACGTACAGATCTTCCCGCCCGTCGCCATTGTAGTCCCCCACGGCGATGCCGTTGTGCCCGTAAACATCAATGCCAGTGGCCTCGTCCATCACCGAACGCCACTCGTCAAGCCCCTTGGCCAGTTGCTCCCGATATGCGGCGTCGTGCCCCAAAACGCGGTCCGTCACATCGCGAAAGCGGGGCGCGGCGCCCGCCTGCCGCACTTCCGCCAACGGGCCCACGTCCAGCTTGCGCGCCGCCCACTGCCCGGCGGGCGCTTGCCTTGTGAAGGCGGCTTGCGCCGCTCCGGTCAGCGAGAGCCGCCCGCTCCCATCCGCCGCCACTCCGCCGAGTTCCACCCGCAGGCTCAATACGGTTGAATCGTCCTCCGCGCGTGCCCGATTACTCGCCACGATCTTCAGCTCCAGGACTTCCAGCGTCCGGAAGCGCTCCAGCAAACCCGGCGGCCACGGCAGCCCCCGCTTGTCCTTCTGGATGATCGCGTTGATCGCCTCGTAGTCCTGCTCGCCCAGCCATTGATCCTGGAACGCATCTGTGCGGACCAGAATCCGATCCACGCCCGCCGTACGGGGCGCCTTTGTCTGGACGCGATACTCCTGCTGCGCCCCCAGCCAGAAAGTGCCGGCGGCCAGGGCCGCGAGAACGGGAACGACTGGGATCCGGGAGCCCACCGCCTAGAATTCGAAGCGCAGGCTGAGTTGGATCTGGCGTCCGGTGCCCCGTGTGCTGGTGATGCGCCCGAAATCGCCGCGTCCGCGCACCGCGTTCGGGACGGTGAAATTCGCCCGGTTCGGCAGATTGAAGAAGTCGCTGCGGAAGAGCAAGGCGTAGCGGTCTTTGAAGGTCCACCGCTTGTTCACCGAGACATCCAGGTTGATCTGCCCCGGTCCAAAGCCCACGGCCCGGGCAGCGTTGCCGAACACGCCCACCCCCGGAGCGGCGAAGCAGGTTGTATTGAACCACTGATTCAGATATTCCGCGCGCGGCCGGTCGCCACTCAACGTGGGATCGCACGTCAGGTTTGGCCGCGGGCTACCCGCGAACGTATTCGTCAGGTTCGTTTGCTCAATCGCTCCCCAGGGCGCTCCGGTGAAGAACTCGGCGATGGTGCCCAGTGCCCAGCCTCCGGCGACCGCGTTCAGAACCGGATTCGGTATATCCAGCGCCCGGCCTTTCCCAATCGGCAACTCGTATACACTGCTGGCAATCAGCCGGTGCCGGACGTCGTTTCCGGAATACGACCGGTCCAGCCCGCGCAGTTCCGGGTGCGTATAACCGTTGCCTTCGCCGCCGGCAAACTCCGTTCCGCCTTCGATGTTATCCAGGAACTTCGCCCACGTGTAGTTGGCCAGCAGGTTGAAGCCATTCGCATACCGGCGCTCGATCTTTGCGTTGAGCGCGTGATAGGTGGAGCTGCCCCAGTTCGGCGTCAACCGGTTCACGGCGTTAAATTGCGGGAAGATCCGCGCCGTCTGCGATTGCGTGGCCGGCCCCCGCCCGTTCACGAGCGGAATCACGTTGACGTTCACCGCCGCGCCGCCCAGCTTGCGTCCCATGTTGCCCAGGTAGGCCGTTTCGAACAGCAGGCCGTTCCCCAACTCCCGTTGCACCGTCAAGTTGAACTGCTGCGAGTAGCCGTTCCCGTGGTCCTGCGAAATGAAGTCCGGCGCGGCCCGCGGCGCTTGCCCCACCGGCACCGCGCCCCAGCCAGGCCCCAGCGGTTCGCGGGTTCCCGACGGCAGGCCGTTGCGGAACAAGAACGCCGGTGTCAGTCCTCCGTCCGGAGAACTGAACGAATAGTTGGCGCCGAATCCCTGCGACAACGTGTTCACCACGGCGCCGAAGTAAATTCCCAGGTAGTTGATGCCGTATCCGCCCCGCACCACCGTGCGGGCCATCGGTTTCCAGGCGAAGCCGATTCGCGGGGCCAGGTTGTTCTTGTCGAAGGGGTGCGCGTACTTGCCCAGGCCGTCGCGCCCGGAGAAGGTCACCACTCCCGGCGTCCGCGAAACGGGATTGATGGCCGTGCCATCGAAGCCGCTCTGCCGGTTGTCGATCCGCTCCCACCGCGGCGTGTCGAGTTCCCAGCGCAAGCCCAGATTCAGCGTCAGGTTCGACGTGATTTTCCAGTCGTCCTGGATATAAGTGCCATAGTAGTCCGTCCGCGCCTCGAGCAGATCGGGACGGTTCTGGCCCGCGCTGGTTGTCCAGCCCAGCAGCAACGACGCCATGCCGCTCCGCGTGCCCCGGTCGTTGAAGGTAAAGGTACCTCCCCCGGTCTGCGAAAGCTCGTCCTTGTTCAGCGAGTAGCGCATCTCGAAGCCGGTCTTCAGCGTATGCTTGCCCTTGATGATCGTCAGGTTGTCCACCAGATGGTGCGTCAGAATCGGCGTCTGTATCCGCTCGTTGGGCGCCACACTCAGGCCGGATTGCCCCGTCACCGCGATAATCGGGAAGGAGTCGCCATCCACCCCGTTCAAGCCGATCTTGGAGTTAAAGTCCGAACCCGTGCCCGCGGCGCGATTAATGTGCTTGCGGATCGAATACGCGTAGCGGGCCTCGTTCAACACCGTGGGTGAGAAATTGTGCATCCACGAGCCAAGCGCCGCGTGGATCTTGTTCTCGCGAATCCCGGCCCGCGTGTCCGCGATCCGTTCCGGATATGCGTTGGCGATTTCCTGCGGCGCGCGAATTACGTTGTAACGCCCGAAAATGCGATCGTTGTTGCCGATCGCATGATCCACACGCGTCGTAAGCGCGTCCTGCGTCAGCTTGTCGGAGACACTCACCGAATAGTTCGCGCCCGGCGCGCGCGTGATGTCGGAGGCGATGTTAGCGTTGGGATACAGCGCCGCCAATTGGCGCGCTAATGGATCGATCCGGTTCGCGGGAATCACGTTGCCCGGAAACGGTTGCGCACTCACCGGATCGAGCACCGCGACGTCCCGGCGGTTCGAAAAGTCGCCGCTGCGTTCCGGCGCGTGCGGCACGATCAAGCCCGACACCGTCACGCCGTCGCGCCGCCGCGCGCCCTCGTAGTTCACGAAAAAGAAGGTCTTGTCCTTGCGGATGGGTCCGCCGACCGAAGCGCCGAAGATGTTGTATCGCAGCGGCGCTTTCTGCGGCGCGAAGAAGGTCCGCGTGTCCAGCACCTGGTTACGCAGAAACTCGTAAGCCGCACCGTGATAGCTATTGGTCCCGGACCGCGTCGTCATCAGGATCAGGCCGCCACCGGCGCGGCCGAACTCCGCGGAAAAGTTGCTCATCTCGGCCTTGAACTCCTGCAGCGATTCCGCCGGCGGATTCAACTGCAACTGGGCCACGCCGAGCGACATGTTCTGCACGACGGCGCCATCCAACTGCCACATCTGGTTCTGGCTGCGCCCGCCCGCCATCGAGAACATCGGCACCTGCTCGCCCCCGTTCTCGGTGGTGAATGTCACCGCTCCCAGCATGCGGACCAGTCCCGCGGTGCGCCGGCTTTCCAGCGGCATGTTCAGCACGGACGTGCGTTCGATCAACTGTCCCACCGAGGAGGTTTCGGATTCGAGCATTGCCGCCTGCGCCTTCACTTCCACCGTGTCCGTCACCGCCCCCAACGTCAACCGCAGATCCACCGAGCGAGTGATCCCTGTCTCGAGTGTGATGCCTCCTTGCACGGCCTTCTTGAAACCGGCCATCTCCACCGTCACTTCATAGGCGCCGGGAAGCAGGGAAGGGAATTGATAGTTGCCGGAGTCCGTGGTGCTGGTCCCGGTCGCGACGCCCGTCTGGACGTTGCGAGCCGTTACCTTGGCGCCAACCACTACCGCACCGCTATCGTCGGTCACAAGCCCCGACAGGCGCGACTGCGTCTGTGCGAAGAGCGTAAGGGTGAAAAGGGCCGGCAGGACAAACACAACTCCCGCCGCGTGGGCGCGTTGCTGAAACATTGCGCCATGATATCACCAGCGCCGATCCCTCATGCTCCGGCGATTCCGGAAGAACTGCCATGTCCCGCGGATTGCTACAGAGCTCGCAGGTACGCGGCCAGGTCTCGTTTTTCCTCCGCGGTCAAGGCGGTTCCCAGAACGATGTCGAAGAAGGTCACCGCGTCCTCCAGCGTCAGCAGGCGGCCATCGTGATAATAAGGAGGCGAGTCTTTTATGCCACGCAGCGAAAACGTCTTCACCGGTCCTTCGGGCCTCCCCGCGTAGAAGCGCTCCACGCGCAAATCGTGCATGGTGTTGTCGGTGAAATGCTGTACCGGTGGATGACAGGCGGCGCATTTGCCTTTGCCCAGGAAAATCTGCTCCCCGCGCAACTCGGCGGCCGTCGATTTCTCCGGAATCAGGCGATTCAGCAAGTCCAGCTTGGGAGCGGGCGGGAAGTCGAGGATGCTATTGAGGTCGCCCATGCGATTCGTCTGGGCTTTTTGCAGGTTGCGGCCGCCAATCGCCGCCAGCAGCGTCGTATCGCCATCGAAGTACTCCTCGACCTCGGCGAAGTGCTCGAGCGTACGGATCGCCCGCTTCGAAGAGAACAGCAGGAAGGAATAATTCCCGCGCAGCGTCGGCGAGTCCATGCGCAGCCGTCCATAATTGGGCCGGCTGTCCGGCGCCAGCTCGATCGCGCCGTTCGTATGGCCGTTCACATGGCAACTGAAACACGTGACGCCGTCCGAAGGCTCCGCCGTCACCCGGTGATGGGTCGTATTGAACCAGGTGGTCGGAAACGGCGTCACCATCAGCCGCAGACCCTCCATCTGTTCCGGCGTCAGGATCCCGTTGAACTTGTCGAAGTAGTTCTGATAGGTAATCTCCACGCCGCCGCTGACGTCGCCCATCTCAGGGTGCGTCGTCAGGTACATCGCCGGCGGATTCTCCGGCAGAAAGCAGTCCGGGATGTCGAAGCCTACGTCAAAGCGCTCGTGCTCCGGATGCAGCGCCGTCCAAAATCGTGGAAACAGCATATGCGCCGTCGAATGGAGCGGATGGTCGAGCGGCGGGTAGGGAAAGGTGCCGGTCCGCCGGATCTCGGCCGGATCCAGCCGGGCGAACTCTTCCCAGTTGCGGGTGCCCCGCGGCAAACGCGCCGCCGGTCCCACAGGCAGGGCCTTGCCGCGCGACATCCTGGCCACCGGATCGGGACGGCAGGTCAGGTCGTAACGGGAACTGAGCAATTTCATCGCCGCCGCGTCCACTGCCGGCCGCTGTTTTGTCATTCGGTCCCGCCAGGTCTCGAAAGGTTCGCCGAGGTCCGGCCGCGCGTACGAACTCTGCCCGGCACCGCCAAATTGCGCCACGCCTCCTTCCGGGTTCCGGTCCCCAGGCGCCACGCGGGGATATGGCTTGTTCTGGGCAACCAGCAGCCCAACCGCCATTAAAATAGCAATGGAACAGCGCTTCATAGTCTCACCAATTCTACGACCTTCTCCCGGGGCCAGTCCGGCGCACGGAGGCCTCCCGGCATGGAATGCGTGCAAGTCTTCCGGGTCAATCGGCCAGAACGCGTGAAACCAGCGAACGTCCGGATTGCCCCGGTCCATCCAGCAGTCCGGGAGGTCCTCGCACGAGACCCGCTGTCCAGCCTCTTCCTCAGCAGGTACCCGTCAACCATAGTGGCGCTGGGGGTCTTAACCCATGCATCAGTGATGCACTGCGCCAGGACAGGCGCCGGATTTTTGTGGTTTGGTGCTTGGGTTGCTGGGTTTTTTGTGTGAGTTCGTGCGGTTGAGGAACCGCTATCGATTATGCGCATTAGACTGTTTTCATTGTCCTGTTTGGTCATGCTGGGTGGAGACGCACCTGGTATTGTGCGCCTGATGGAGAATTACTGGCAGGCGTGGGACCGGACACATGCCGTCCCGAGTGGTTGTTACCAGGAGCGACGCGATAAACCCTTTTCGTATGTGTGTGGCCCGCGGCTTATTGCTAACGAGAGCGATGTGAAGAGTGCGGTGCACCAGCTCAAAGAGCGGTTCACGGCGGTCCGGGTGAATAGCCGTGACAATGCTGGAGTGGTGTTCGACCACAAGGACATTAGCCCAACGGCCGCGATATGGACGCTCGAACATGGTGATGGTTGCGAACGCGCCGGGACGGACCGGATCTCCCGCACCTGCCTGACGAGCATCATTTACAACGAGGCAATTGGGGCGAAACGGCCTGCGCAAAAGCCATCCAACCGCAAGGGGCCGGCATTGTCTTGCAGTGTGCTTGGTGATTGCAACGACAACGAGTACTGCGACTTTGGCAAGAACAACACCGCTGTCTGTCGCGTCCGACCGAAAGAAGACCCACAAAAGGTCCGGTAGGGGCCTTACTCCGCGCACCCTGCGTTCGTCTTCCTGAAAGCAGCCTCGGAGGTCAGGTTTTACTTCTTCGATAAGCAGGCATATACTCTGATAGTTCCGCTAAACCGCGCTATAGCGGTGCCAAAGACCTATGGCTGATCCAGTGGATTTAGACGAACTTGACGACATACCAGGCGGGGTGAGCGGTAAGCATCCGCCTCTTGAGCTGATTCCCATCCTAGCGGCGCCGGCGACCGGTAAGGAGAAGAACACGCTTCGCCAGGAACTGGTGCCGATCGCCTGCTGGGGTCTGCACGATGTCCGATTTGAATTCGGATCCTCGTTCGTCAAGCCGCAAACGAAAAAGGAATTTGCGGTCCTGATTCAGCTCCGGAAGGACAATCCCGGCTCGCCGATGTCGGTCTTTGGGCACGCCGATCCGGTGGGAGACGATCCTCTCAACAAGCGCTTAAGCGGGAACCGGGCTGAATCGATCTACGCAATCATCGTCCACGAGCCAGCGCGTTGGGAGGAGCTGTACAACTCGGCCGGGCCGACGGAAGGGTGGGGAATCGGCAGTATTCAACAGATGCTGACGGCGTTGGGACATAATCCCGGTCCGGTGACACGCTCGATGAATCCGGATACGAAGAACGCGATTATTGCGTTTCAGAACGCGAATGGCGTGTCACCGGCCAATGGTACCGCCGACGCCAAGACGCGAGCGAAGATCTTTGGCGCCTACATGACCTTTCTGTGTCCGGAACCTGCGACGCCCGCGGATTTCCTGGCGGGGGGTTCCGATCCGGGACGAAAAGGGGACATGCAAGGCTGCGGGGAGTTCAACCCGCAGATGATGTTTTCCCAGGAAGAAGCCAAGCGATTCAGCAAGCCGGAGAATAAGGCGGAGCGAGATCAGGACAACTCTCAGAATCGCCGCGTGATTGTGTTTCTGTTCCGTCCGGGAACGACTGTTCCAGCGGCAAAGTGGCCATGCCCGAGGGTAAATGAAGGGATTGACGCCTGCAAGAAGCGATTCTGGTCCGATGCGGCGACACGGCGGAGCAATCATCCGGAACGGCGGGAGTTCAAGGATAAGAAAGATACTTTCGCGTGCCGCTTCTATCACCGCCTGGCGATTTTTTCTCCGTGCGAGGGAGTACCTGCGCCGATCCCGACGATTTACCTGCGGCTGTCGTTTATCGATCCGGAAGGCGTGGTGCGCCGATTTCCGGCGGGAGTGCCGGTGACCGTGTTGTACGGGCCGGAATTGAGCCCGCCGGGGGCAGGGGAAGCGGTGTACCAGACGCTGTCCGAAGGCCGGCTTACTTTCCCGGCATGGCTGGCAACGGTATGCCGTACCGTTACGCTGCGTTTCCGCTGGACGAATCAGATTCCGTACCTCTTTTATGAAGACGCCGGCGCACCTTCGCCGCCGGAGGCCAACCGCTATGCGGCGGTTGCGACGGGTGCGGCCGATCCGCCGTATTTATCGGTACCGGCCGCGGCGGGCGCGCCGTCGCCGCCGCGGGCCGAACGGGCGTTCAGCCTGCCTCCGAGTTGGGACATGATCGAGGCCGACTGGTATGTTCCCGGAACGGGCGCGCGCCCGTTTGCCCCGCGAAATGGCGCGTTCGGTAATGTGAGCGGCGGAAGCTACGATCCGGCGACAGGCCGCATTTCGCAGACAACAACACCGGGATCCGATATTGGGAGTGAGGGAGCACCCATCGAGTTCGTGCTCGATCCGCACTGGCGGATGTTCCGGCTGGAGTTCTTCGATCGTTATTACGGCAACGCGGCGCTGAACAGTCCTCCAACGGCTGGACATGGGCGGCGCATCAGTACGCCGCCGGTGTGGCTGGAGGGCTTCCGGAACGACGTAAACGCGGCCGGGGCGGAGGCCGATACGGTGAGCAACTGGACGATCGGAGCGGATCCGAAGGACCGTCTGCAATGCCTGCCCTTTGTACTCGCAAGAACGAACGCCGGCGCAGCGCTTCCGGCTCCAACGGGAACGACGCTGGGACTGCGATTCCGGACCCATCAGACGCTGCGGACCTACATCTTCTCGCAATCCGATACGGTGCGCGAATTACGCGATGTGGAGAATTCTCCGCCCGGAACGCCCACGCCGGGGCCGGACCGGCTTCGCTTCTATGACATGCCGCGCATTTGGCGGTCGAAGCGGTACTATACGCGCAACGTGACGGGCTCGCCGCCTCCGGGCGACGGGAAGCACTTCCAGGCGCTAACGGCCGCCGAGATTCAGGCGGCGGATTTCAATGTACAGAATACGGCGGCGCCGGGCTCGCTCAATTTCTGTCTCGACGACATTGTTCTGACGAACACGAACTTTGTTCAGCTTCCGCTGGGAGCCTTGCCGGCCGCTCCGGCGATTGGCGACCGTATCACGCTGTTCCATCACAAGTTCGGCAACCGGCCATACGATTCCGTTGGAACGGGCGCGGGGACAATCCCCAATGTGTCGAATGAAGGGGTTTACAAACCCGGAGCGGTGGTAGACGTTGCGAGCTACCCGTATAGCGATATCGCCATGCCGGTGCGCTATTACGTGGAGGATTATCCGGACTGGACGCGCCTGGTGATGGCGCAGGGGAACGTCTACGACGTCTTCGAAGACCGGACGGCGGATGCTGGCGGGAATGAGGTTGTCGGCGCGCGGGCGGCGGTGCGTTGGGTGGACGCGACGACGGCTCCCAATGGAACGGCGGCGCTTAACGCGGCGGCCGGGACTACCGGCGCCATTGCGCCCCGGCCCGGACTGGTGCAGCAGAATTATTTCTCGATGCAGCCATTCATTGAACAGGATTTCATCGTCAGCTACGGCGGCGTGAGTCCGCAGGCGGCTCCGATCTACCACAATGAATGGACGGCCGCCTACGGCGCGACGGCGGATCAGACCGGCCGATACGACATCCTGCATTTGCGGTGCTGCGACTACGACGGCACGGACGAAGTGTCGGTCCTGCTGCGCTACTTGCGGACGGACTTCGACTTTACTACCGCGTCTCAGCCGCCGGGCAACGTCGGTCCGAATCCGATGGCGGGTTCCACCGCAGCCCAGCGAATGGCGTGGGCGCAGTTTGTCATTAACAATACGATGGGCCGGTGGAACGGACATGACGCCGTGAACAACGCCCGCGTGTGGGCGACGCCGCGGCAGTTTTCTCCGCCCGTGGCAAATCCGCAACTTAAGACGCAATGCGTTTCGATTTTTCAGTACCTTTCCACCGCGCGGTCGCACTTCTGTATCCGCTGCGCGGTCCCCAACGGGACTTCCTGGATGGCGGGTACGACCGGTGAGGGGCAGATCCGGATTAACGCGGCGACGCATGACGACGGCTCGGCTCCAACCGATATTTGGGGCCAACCTATGACTGGGCGCGGCCTTGCGTCGGCACATGAAATCGGCCATGGCATTTCGTTGCCGGATGAATATGACAACAACGGAAACGATAGCCTGGACTACACGGCGCTGAACCTGGTTGGAAGCCCGTACAATCTGGAAGCCCGGGGAATGATGTTTTTCAACTGGCACATTCGCGCGCGCTACCTGTGGGCGTCGGTGGAGTGGCTGCGCACGCTGAATAATCTCGGCGCGGTTAGTTTCCGGTTGATTCACAACGATACGAACGCCCCCGGTGCGCCGCTTGAATCGAACTACTTCCAACTGCCGTATCCGCACTTGGCGGCGAATCCAAAGCGCAACTTTGTTTGCTGGCCGGTGAGCTTCAATATCCGTCAGAGAACGGCTCCCAATACATCCAATTTCGATTCGTACCTGTATATGCTGGGCGACGACAAATACGCCAGCGTGGTGCTTCCGGCGGCGGGTCCTGCCGGGGCGCCTTTTGACGGAATGCTTATCGTGCTTTTGCGCATCCGGGTGGATTTCTCGGCGATCGGCGGGAACAACGCCAACCGGGTCCGGGCCCGTAACCGCTTCTTCAACGCGGTAAAGGCGGCGGTGGAGCCACGATTGAATAATTTGCGGACGGCACAGATGTCCCTATTGGCCGGATCGCCGGCGAATACGCCGCAATTCCAGCGATGTCTGTTGCGGTTTACCTGCTGCTTCACAACGGTGGGAGTGCCAACCAGCAACTCGGCGGCCGGGTTGAATGCGGCGGCGCCGGCGCATCTGAGCATCGTCATGGCATCAGCGGGAGTCGCTGCACCGGCGGTGGCCTCGTTCGCCAACAACGCGCCGCCGGCGGCGAAGGTATTGACCATCAACCTTCCGAACAATTTCCTGACGCTTCCGCAGGCCACGCGCGATGCGCAGATGGCAACGGCCGGCGGGTTCGTGTTCCAGCATGCCTGTACGACGCTAGGCCTCAGCAACCTCGCCGCGCCGGCCGCGGGAAGTTTTCAGACTCCAGCGTCTTATGTTCCGATAGTGAGAACGGTGATCGATGCGACAGCACCGAATCCAGTCATCTCGTAGACATGCGCTCACCGCGGGAACGGGGTTTCTCGCGATGGCCGGCGATTTGTTGTCGCAACAGGAGCCACCGCAGAAAGGGGCCCCGGGAAAGCAGCCAAGGAGAAAACAGATGAGTGAAGGGCTTTTTTACCGCGGCGACGAACCCGTTCCAGTTCCTCCTTCGAAGGCGATCCAGGATGAACCGCCCCGGACAGCGCCACGGGCGGCGGCCGAGTCGGCGATTGTCGAGATGCAATACGTGAATCGTTCCAGGAATTCGCGAATTGGCGTCTCACTGACCGCGTCGCCATGGAGCGTTCGATGGAAGTCGCCGCTTGCCGGATCGCTGCAGCCGCCAACGGTAATCCTCTCGTCCGGCGACCGCATTCTGGTGTATGGCGACATGAGTTGGGAACTCTTCGATACGAACGGCAAGGCGTTGGGGCAGGCGGCGCTTGGCACGGGCGGCGTCACGGTAGATCCGCAATGGAAGCTGTTCTATTTTCCCGACAAATTCGGCCTGATCTCGGCTCACTCGCTAGATGACGCCAAGCCGGCTTATTCCCTGCTTTTGCTGCAGACGAAGGCGATGTTCCGGCGGCTGATGGCGCGGAATGCGAACAGCCTTCTTACCGTCGGATATCAGCTTCCGGTGGATGCCCACCAATCGGCGCCGGAGTACTCCATCGCGGAGTTGACGGATCTCCGGGGTCCGGACAATCGGAAGTCGTGGAGCGATGAAGGCGGTCCGGCGTTGACGCAGGAGTTGGTAGCGCACGATTCGCGTTTGCTACCGGCTATGCGGGCAAACACGCTGGCGTTGGCCGCCGATAATAACCTGGCAATGGTTGATGCGGCTTCTCTTCAACCACAGGCCGTATTTACCGGCACTTTCCGGCCGCTATCGCTGAGCCTGGATGAGTTGCGGCGCGTTTATTTGGTGGTATCGATCGACAACCAGAATGCCTTATGGCAGATATCTCCCGCCGGCGGGCGCTTGTATTCCTGCAGTTTGCCGCCGGGATTCGCCGGATCGGCTGCGCCTCCGGCGGTGGGATACGACCATACGGTGTACCTCTACCGCGGGCGATTTCTGTTGAGCGTAGCGCGGGACGGGAAGTTGAACTGGTCGCGCGAAGCTCCCACTGTGATTACTGGCGGGATTGTGACCGCGGATGACCAATTCGTAACAACGGAAGGATCGCAGATCGCCGCATGGAACGTGAAAGGGGAGCGGCGGATCCTCTTGACGGCGAATGAGCCATTGGTGACGACGCCGGTGTTAACGGCGAGTGGGCTGCTGTTCGCGGCAAGCCGGACGCAGCTTCATTGCTTCGGCCGTTAGTCCAGTTTCGAATTCCTGCGAACGATCAGACCGAGCGAGGTTGCAACGAAGCCGGCGGTCCAGAGTTTCAAATGAACACCCTGGTATGGAGGGCCGTCGATTTGGCTGTCGGCATTTCCACCGCCTGGGTTGAGGTTGAGGACGATGTGGTGCCCCTGAGCCCACAATTTCTGTGCGATTTCCAGAATGTCGCCTCGGCGGTAGAGTACGGTACTGCCCGAAGCGAGCGTTTCGTTCTCGGACGAAACATTGTATTCGGTAGTGTGAACCGCAATGCCGCCGGGGCGGAGACACTTGAGGCTACGTTCTAAGAACTCGGCGCCTTTTTCGAGAGAACCGAGATGTTCAAACGCGCAAGCGGACCAGAGAAAATCGAACCCGTTGCAGTGTTCCGGTATCCGGTTCATGTCGACAGCCTCGAAACGGACGCGGCGGTCGAACTCGGACTGGGCGCACAAGCCGCGTTCATTGAGGTGAGCGGCGTTGGAGGCGTGCTGATCGGAGGCGCTCCAGGCGCCCCCGACATCCGCATTCGCAGGAGCGTCGGTGGCGAGTATTTCGCAACCCCTGGAAGCGAACATACTGCTTAACGGCTCACGGCCGACAGCGAACCCAAGGCCTCGAAAGCCGGAGTCCAACATGCCGGCCTCGCCGAGCGCCTGCAGTATGTAGCAGAACTCCCACTGTTTTCTGTGGTAGCGGGGCTCTTCGCCCATCGCCGCGCACCAGTATTTGTAGGCGCGGGAATCCACTTGACTTTGTGTGCAGAGCTGACTGACCGGGTGTTCCAGCGACGGCTCCCCGGATTGAAGCTCAACCGGGCCCTGGTGTTTATGGTGCGTACACATGAAATTCCAATTCGATACCGGACTCCACCGCGGCGTGCCGGAGCCGGCCTTGCCATTGTCTGTGCACGAAATCCTGTTTCCAGCCGGCTTGCATAAAGACATCGTGCCACCATTCGGCGGGACGCTGCGTGATGCGGCCGAGATCGCGTCTGCGGGCCGCGGGGTGCTCGAAAGCGGCGAGAGCGCAACCGGTGATGAAGTAACGCGAACGCGCCAGGAAAGCGGAGGCCTGTTCCAAGGTGAGATGTTCCAGGCAATCGATCAGCAGGAGGACATCAAAACTGCGCTCGACGGGAAAGTCGTCCACGCCGGCGAGCTGAATAAAGGCGCGCGCGTCTTCGACGGCGTGATCGACAGCAAACGCGGAAGCGTCGAAGCCGGCGCACTCTCTGTTCTGGCGGAGGAGGGCCTTTACCAGGAAGCCTTTGCCGCAACAGGCGTCCAAGAAAATGGCATCGCCAGGAATTTGGCTGGTCAGGAATTGTGCCAGGCGCGTATAGCGGCCGCCGAGGATGTGCCAGTGGTAGCCGTCCGCCCAGCCGCCTGAGCCTTCGCTCTCGAAGTAGGAAGCGTTGTACCAGGAACCGTTGATCGGGGGGATTGGATGACGCGGGGCCGGTTGCGATTCGACCTTCGGCAGGTGGGAGCTGACGCGGGCGAAGACCTCCTGCGGGGTGAGGGTCTTGAGGCATTGCAAATGAAGTTCGCAATCGCGGCGCGCCGGGGCCAGGCGGCAGGCCGGCTCGCAGGGCAACTGTTTCGTGATGGGGAAGAGATTGGGCAAAGGCATCGCCTCGCGGCCGGGTGAGGTGATCCCAAAAATTCCGAATGTCGGAATGCCAAGCGCGGCGGCGAGATGCATGATCCCGCTGTCATTGGAGATGAGCGCGGCGCACTGGCCGAGGAGAGCCGCTGTATCGCGCAACCCCAGGCTCCCGACGAAGCTCCTGGCGTGGCTCGGCCAGGCGAATTGGCGATCGAAATAGGTGCCGTGATTCTGGAGATCTTCCGCAGTGCCGACGATTACGACTTCCGGAAACAGAGTGGCGAGCGCGTCAAATCCGTGCCATTTCTTCCATGGCCAGCCGGGCTTGCATCCGGGGTGAATGGCAACCGCGTGTTTGGGAACGTCGAATCGCCGTGTAGAGGGCATCACGACATTGCCGGGAAGCGCGCCACGCCAACCCACCTGTTCGGCCAGCTTGCCGACGGCGTACGAGATGCCTCGATTGATCCACTCATCGGGCTGGACCTCGAACCTCTTACGTGCCGTGAACGGGAACTGAGACGATTGCGTCCAGGGCGCATGCAGGGAGACCGAGTAGACACGCTCGCCGAGGCCCCGCAAATCGTTCGTTGTGTGGCCACGGTGACCGGACCACGGGCTGGAACGATGGAATAGAGCGCGGATTTCGGGAGCGCCTTCGAGAAGCGAGATGACTTCCGAATAGTCTGTTTCCACCGCGACGTCCACTTCATAACCGAGCCCGTGCAGGACACGAATCAGCGGCGTGGCGCGAAGAATATCTCCGATCCCGGCGCCAAGAGTGAGTAAGGCGGACTCCGTCCCGCCAGCCGGCGGAGGCAGGGAAGGATGCGGCACTTCCCGGCCGGAAATGAGATCGAGCAGCTCATCCAGCGCCGTTCCCATGAAGCCTCGAATCCGTTCCACCGGCGAGAGGGTCCATCTTGTGTCCCAGGTCGACTTCGTGCTGGTGTTGCCCGGGTGGATGGAAGCGGCATAGAACTGCGGATTTGAGATCGGCGAGATGAGTTTTGGCGCGGTGCTCCACACGAAAGCGTTGTCCTCGCCGACGGATATATCGGGGAAACGGCTGCGCTCCCAGAGTTCCCGGCGGTAGCAGAGAGTCCCTCCGCAGACCCAGGGACGTTCTCCGGAGGGATAGGTATATAGCCAGGCCTGACGGTCGCCCGGGCCGAGAAAGTAGACATTGGCGAGGCCGCAAATGTCGGCCTTTGTCCGTAACAGGTGGTCCACCTGATGCGAGATCCGCCAGGAGGCGCTCCAATCGTCGTCATCCCAATGGAGAATGATTTCACCGCGCGCGTATTCGCAGGCAAGGTTCCGTTTGGCGCCGACGCTCCGCTGGGTGTTCACGCGAAAGTAGCGGATAGAGGAATCGCCGGGCAAGATGTCGGGAATGGGGTCTTCGCCGTCGTCGATGATGATTAACTCGCGGTTCGGGTAATCCTGTTCGAGGAAGAGACGGACGGAGAACGGAACGAAGGCGCGCCGATTCGCCGTCGGCATAATGCAACTGACAAGCGGCCGGGCATTCGTGCCGGTTCTCCGCGCCGCCCGGGCGTGAGGCTGGCGAACGGCAAATCCGCGATAGAACTTGCGATCTTCGGCGGGAATGGCCGGGGACGCTATGGCCGAGGAGGACAGTGCCGGAACGGCGCCGCGGATGAGGGGAAACCAGATCCCGTCATTCGGAAGGACAAGGCGATCCCGTTTGGGTTGCAGGATTTCGGCGGCGAAATCCTGCCATTCGGCGAACGAAGAGTCCCACGCCGAGGCTTTCATCAGGAACGTCCGCGGGTCGGCCGCGGCATCCGCCGGCCGGAAGGTGCCGCGGCGAAGATCGAGGCTTGGAGCGCCGGTAAGGAGAGTCGATTCCGCGTCGTGTTGCGCCAGCGCGGTGGCTTGCAGTTGAAGGCGGGTGGCATTATGCCAAGCTTGGTCGTCCCAGAAGGCGTAGAGCGTCCCGCGACCCTGCGTCAGGCCGTAGCTGAGCCGCTCCATTTCCGTGAGTCCGGCGGGCAGTCTGAAATAGCGGATGTTATCGGCTTGCGGGATGTAAGCCGGCATGGATTCGCCGTCGTCTACAATAATCAACTCGCAGGTTGGATAGGTCTGGCGGACGAAGAGGCGCGCCGCATGGACCATGAACTCCGGCCGGTCGCCGGTTAGCATGATGCAACTTATGAGCGGAGAGTTGCCGACTTTCTGCCGGCCTGGCCCACGCCCCATGCCGAGACTGCGAGTAGCCATTGGTAGAACACATTATGACAATTCGGGTAAAGAGGCGGCCGGAAACTGGGTGCATCCCATCTTCAATCAACACTTGAATCCGCCGAATTTCGTTGCCGCGATGGCAGGCGACGACGGGCTGCCTTACCCACAAAAGGATGCGGTAGGGGTTTTGCTCGCGCCGGCAACACGCGAGTGAAGCAACCAAAAAGGGTAGACGATCAGATTGAACTATGCATCACTGGAGCTCTCTGGTTCCTTACCGTAACGTAACCCGATCCATACTCCCTGCCGTTGAGGTTCCTGGCTCACGCTTGGATGCATGGAGGCGAGAGTTCAGTGAAAGTAGCAGTCGTTTTTCTGATGGCAGTCGCGGCGGCCGAAACGCCGTCGGAACTCAATAATCGGGCCGTTGTTCTGTATCAGGAGGCGCGCTACAGCGAAGCGGAAGGATTGTACCGGGCCGCTCTGGATGGATGGAAGGAGACTCCTGGCGCCGAACGGGACCGGGCTATTTCGCTGAACAATCTTGCTGTCCTTTACAAGACCACGGCGCGGTTTGCGGAGGCGCTGGCAGCTCAAGAAGAGGCGGTTCGGCAGTTGCGCCGCGTCCCGGGTGAACAAGGGCGGGAGACGGCCCGGGCACTGGGTAACCTGGCCGATTTGCATCGTCTCTCCGGGAATCTGGGGCGTGCGGAGGCAACGGCTCGTGAAGCGGTCGAGAGTGCCCGCCCGAATGGCGGGCAAGATGCCCATATCGCCTTCGCCTTACAGGTGCTCGCTTCGGTGAAGATCGAACAACGGCGGTATGGGACGGCGCGAGAACTACTCCTCCAGGCCCTTACGATTCGAGAGCGAACGTCTGAGCGGCCTGGCGCGGAAATCGGCATCATCTGGAGCAACCTGGCTTCTATCGGGATAGAAACCGGCGACTTCCCTTCGGCCGAAGCGGCCGCGAGGAGGGCGCTTGCAATTACGAGCGCCGTGCGCGGCGAGAAGCATCCGTCAACGGCCTCGTGCCTGAACAATCTTGCACAGGCGCTTCGGCTACAGGGACTCTATCTGGAAGCCGAGCCGTTCTACCGGCAGGCGATTGCGGTATGGGAAGCGACGCTGGGGCGCGATCACCCTGATACCGGAAAGGGCCTTGTCAACCTTGCCGGCTTCTTTCATGAGCGCGGCCGCGAAGCAGCGGCGGAGGCGCTGTACCTGCGAGCGCTCGGCATTTTCAACAGCAGACTGGGTCCGAAGCACCCGGCTACGCTTGCAGCGGCGAGCAGGCTGGTTGACGTGTATCGCGCCGAGCGGCGATTTACCCAAGCGCTGCAGCTATCCCATTCCATCCTTCCGTTGTTGGAGGAGACGCTCCCGCCGGACAGCCCGCTGCTGCAAGAGGCGCGGACTGTCCAAGCGCGCCTGACCGCCGATACGGAGCCGTTGGCGGGGAAGCGGCGAGGGATGCGAGCCCAGTGATCGAGCGGGAAGGGCGCTACAAATCGCGCCATATGCGGCGAAGCACGCGCTGAAAGCGGTCTTCGCCGCGCAAGGCGTCGAAGATCGGGTGGACCCGCAGCGATGAGAGCGACAGCTCACGGCGGTCGCATCCGGTCTCCAGCCATTTCAGGGCTTCGTCCGTCTCGCCGAGAGCCATGTGAATCATGGCGAAGCCGGAGGAGTGGGCAAAACTCTCGCCAGCCAACTGGTGGAGCATCGCGAGCCTGGCCCGTGCTTCGTCGCGGCGTCCGGCGGCGGCATGGACTTGCCCGATCGCGGACACTACGTTTGGCAGGTCGCCACCGAGCGAGCGGGCGCGCTCGAGGCACTCGATGGCGCGATCGTAGCAACCCTTTCGTTCCCACACGCGGCCGAGGGATGACCACGGCCGGTGATGTTCCGGCGTGTCTCTGGTCATCTGGGTGAAGTACTCCAACGCGGAATCGAACTCGCGCCGGAAGATGTAAAGAGAACCTTTGCCGGTGCGGATCCCGATCGATAGCGGATCCAGTTCGAGCGCCCGGTTTACCGACTCCATCGCTTCGTCGTGACGTCCCAGCAGCGCGAGGTAGTCGACCGCATACCAGAAGTGAGTGGTGGCATAGCCGGGATTGAGTTCGATGCTGCGCAAAAAAAGGCCTTCGGCTTCCTGCCACTCCCAGTCGTACAGAGAGCGGATGGAGGCGAGCGATGTCCAGGCCTCCGCCAGGCCGGGATCGAGCTCGATGGCTCGCTGGGCGGCGGCGCGGGCAGCGGGCATGGTTTCGGCGGAGGCGGCCAGGCTGTAGTCGGCGAGTAGATTGTAAGCGTCGGCGAGACCGGCATGTACGAGCGCGGAGCGCGGATCGAGGGCTCTGGCGGCCTCGAAGAACTGCATGCTACGCCGGAGTCCATCCGATGTGCGTTTATTCCAGTGGTAGCGGCCCTTCAGATAGAGTTCGTAGCTGTCGATGTCGGCACCCGCCCTGCCGTCGATCCGCCCCAGTGATTGCGGGGTTTCGCGCGGGGTGAGTTCGATTTGGAGCGTACGTACGATGGCCCGGGCAATCTCTTCCTGGATTGCGAATACATCGGTGGCGTCGCGGTCATAGGTCTCCGACCATAGATATGTGCCGGATGCCGCCTCAATCAATTGGGCGCGGACGCGCAAACGCGCTCCGGACATGCGAACGCTGCCGGTGAGGACGTTCGTGACGCGCAATCGCTCGGCGACGGCGCGAATATCGGGTTGCTCTCCCCGGAACTGCGCGGCCGAGTGCCACGCTACTACACGCAGGCCGGAAACGCGGGTGAGTAAGTGTATTAGCTCCTCGGTGAGGCCGTCACTAAAGAATTGGTTGCTGCCATCCGGACTGAGATCGGTCAGGGGCAAGACGGCGACGGTGCGAGGTTCGGGGTCAGACGCCGGAACGCCTTGCGGAGTCGAGGTGCCGGGCCGGCGAAATTCGGGTGCATAAGTGCCTTTTTCGAAGTAAATCTCAATATCGTCGTCGCGATCGTGAGCCTCGTAGTACGCGCTGAGCTTGTCGCGCAGGCGCCGCGCCTCGACGCGGACGATGGGATCGACGCGCGGATCGTAGTCGGGCTTGCGATCGAATACGTCGACGCCGACGCGATATTCTTTGATCTCGTCCGACCGGCCGGCGAGGACGAGTTCAACGGTGTAGCGGAGGAAGCGGCTCATGCGTTCCGCGCGGGCGAATTCGCGGCTGGCGAGAATTCTA
>Ga0315912_10000563_pt1 | contig 63963 bp, 58 predicted proteins | sample VfabasoilMG_FD_204469 | JGI IMG/M metagenome (GOLD analysis project Ga0315912, IMG submission 204469) | Garden soil microbial communities collected in Santa Monica, California, United States - V. faba soil | ecosystem: Environmental > Terrestrial > Soil > Garden | place: USA: California...
CGACTCGCAGGCCAATACGACCCCGGTGGCGGCAACAATTTGGGCAATCCGTGCAATTCTCGCGAACGAACGGTTCATCGTGAGTCCTCGAGGCAGGCAGTCACATCATTTGCCTCGCCCAAACAAATGGACTACTGCGCCGCGTCAGACGCCGGTCCGACTTCACTCGAGCTCATGAATAGGCTTTTGCCATCGGGCAATGTGACCCGCTGGCCGTTCGCCCGATACAAGCCATTGAGTGCTTGATAGCCTTCTACACGTACGAGCGTGCCCGGCGGTATGGAGTTGCGATTCCAGCCACGTCGAAGAAGCGAGTTGGGTGGCCCGCCTTCGATTTCCCACTTCTGCTTTTCACCGGAAGCCGTAGTGACTTCTAAGTGCAACCAAGAATGGGGGTTGCTGAATTCCATGCGCTCAACGACGCCCTCCAGCCTGATAGGCCGATTGATGTCGAACTCCGCAGCGAGCGAATGATGGGCAAAAACTGGCGCACTCCATAACGACAAGCAGGCAACCGCACTAGACGAGAACGCATTCCGCATGATGTGTCTCCTTCCAATCAAAACGGTGGAGTCATTCGCCCTTGTTGATATCGAAAAAGGTCTCGGACCGGCCATTTCTGATCTGAGTGTGCTCAGTGGCCCGCTTGGGAGCAGGCAACCCTTTGGCGATCGCTTCGGCGACCTGTTCTTCGTATGCACGCTCTCCGGTTAATGCATTGAAGATCGCTTCATTTCCCTCATGACAGCCATACTCATACATGTCGTACCCGGGCTGAGTGGTGATCATGAGTCGCAGCGTGAACGGCGCAGTTAGTACCACGGGGTCTTCAATCGTCGCGATGTACTCAATCATCGCCGGATCAACACGCGTGAGCCGCTCAGTCAGCCGGAGTTGGGCACTATTTGGAGTTCCGCCGCCGTTCACACCGACATTGGTCCGATCAGTAAAGTTCTTGCTCTCGATAACCAGCGTATTGCCCTCCCATCGACCACGTGCACTGCCGAGGTACTGCTCAATTCCATCGTCAAGCGGCTCTCGGCCATCCAGATAGACGATCCGCGTGTCGTGAATCATCTCGTAGCTGATGGCCACAAGATTGGGGCTCTGCGCAATCCGAAGCCCGTTCCCATAGATGACCGGCAGCAATGAGCCCAATGCACCGCGGGTAATACAGCGGTCATAAAGCGTGAAGTCATCGATAGCGTTGAACGGACCGCCGCTATACGTTCCTCGTCCTCGCGTCGCGGCGAGCGCCTTTCCTGCATCGGTGAGTGGAGGGGCTTGACCGTTCTCCGGATCGATGATCATCGATGTGTATCCGAAGGTCCGGATGCCCCACTCATGTTGCAGAAACGAATTCACGCTCTCCGATTCATTTCGCGCACCTTGATCGCGGCTCGCGCGTTCCAGAAATTCACTGGCATTTAACTCTCGACGGGTGCCGAACTCCGCCGGTCGGACCATCGGAACACTCCGCATGTCATCGGTGCTCCATACGCCTTCGAAACTTGGATCACCCCACGATGTTCGCGGCGGTTGCCAACTTCGGTCGACGTATGCGGCTGCCGTGTTCTCTGCGGGAACGGCGCGAGTCGACGACGGTGCGGCCGGCAGAGGTTCTTCCGCGAGGAGAGAACCGCTCCGCGATTGCGCCATCACACATTCGGCGGACACGCTGGCGAGCGCCACACCCAAAAGGAAACAGTTACCTACTTTCACAACACTCTCCTGCAAGCCGAAAACACGGCTTCCGCGCTACTCGGGTAGAGCGAGTGCGATGAGCTCCGCTGGCATGCCCTGCCAACCCACGGCGACGACAACATACTGCTTTCCGTCGGCGAGGTACGTCATGGGCGCACCGCTTGTACCACCAGGCAAATCCATCGCCCATAACACCTCGCCCGTTGCTTTGTCATACGCCCTGAACGTCTTGCCTCCGCCTCCCTCTGGGATGCGTGCCGCTCCCAAACCCATTCCCTCGCCAAGAAAAAGAAGGGTCTTCGTTGCCAGAGGAGACGGGCGACCCAGCGTTCCGAGAGGACCGACATCTAAACCAGCGAGCGCGGGGTGATCGATAGGGCCGTTACCGTTTGGTGTTCGCCACAGAATCTCGCCTTTCGTCAAGTCGACGGCCACAAGACTCCCGTATGGCGGCTTAACTATGGGAAGGCCGTTTGGCATCAGCAGGTTCGTCGCAAGATCCGACGCCTTGCGAACGTAAGGCAGATTTGAATCTGGATTTTTTGAAGGGACAAATTCCGCAATAACAGGCAGCCTTATCGTCGGCACATACAGAACGCCTGTTTCGGGATCGACTGCACCACCATTCCAGTTTGAACCACCGACGGTCCCAGGCATGACAACGACTGGTTGCGTGGGCGACGCTGGCGTATAGATTGGGCCATACTTATACGCACTCAGTATGCGCACGGCCTCCTCACGAAGCGCCGGCGTAAAATCGATTAAGTCGTCGACGGTCATCCCTTGCTGATCGAGCGCAGGCGGTCGGGTCGGCACCGGCTGCGTTGGCGAATAGCGCTCGCCTGGTGTATCGCCCTTCGGAGCGGGCTGTTCCTCAATTGGCCAAATTGGTTCCCCGGTAACGCGGTCAAGCACGTAGACGAATGCCTGTTTAGATAGCTGAACGGCTAACTTTCGAACGCGCCCGTCGATCGTTACATCGGCAAGGAGTGGTGGCGCCGGGAGGTCGTAATCCCACAGTCCGTGATGGATTGCTTGGTAGTGCCAAACGAGGCGCCCCGTCGCGGCGTCAAGACAGACCAATGAATTGGCATACAGGTTATCTCCTTGCCGCAGGCCGCCGTAGAAATCGCCGGTGGCATCTTCGAGAGGCACGTATGCGTAACCGAGTTCCTCGTCGGCACTCATCCAAGACCAGGCGCCCGAGTTGCCCGAGTAATCGGCAGAATCGTTCAGCCAAGTCTCATGACCGCGTTCTCCACGTTTCGGTACAACGTGGAACGTCCACAAATGTTCTCCCGTGCGGACGCTGAACCCGCGGATGTCGCCCGCGGGGGCTTCCTTCACCGCTCGCTGATTCTCGTTGAGATAGTCCGTCGCTGGCCGCGGCACTCCAGCGACGATAATCACATCGCGAACGACAATCGGCGGGCCACTCCAACGAAATCCTTCAACGCGTTGATCGTAGCTGGTAGTGAGATTGACTCGGCCATCGACCCCAAAAGCCGCGATGCGTTCACCGTTCAGTGCGTTGACCTCTACCAGGTGCTCTCCCTGTAGCAAGACGATACGAGTGTCGTCGCCGTCTCTCCAATACGCCACTCCGCGGGCAGCGCCCCCGCCGCGTTCTGGAACAGATTCAGCCCAAATCACTTCTCCATTCGTAGGATTCAACGCGGCCAAATTGCCGAGCGCCGTTTGCACGAACAACCGCCCGTCCACCATTAACGGCGTATGTTGATAGCTACTTGGAACCGTGACGTCAGTTAGGCTGCCGCGCGCAGCGGCAGGGATCGCAGACTGTCGCCATGCGATCTGTAGTCGACCGACATTGGAAGGATTGATCTGATCGAGCGGCGAGTATTTCGTTGCCTTGAGATCGCCAGCGTATGCGGGCCACTCACCATCCACAGGCGTGGCCGCCGACTTCGGTTGGGAGAACGCGGTTGGAGCACCCGCCGTTCCGTTCCATGCCGCGAGAAACACAAGCGCAAACCACAACGAGTGGCGTCGTACCGACAGAGCTCTGCAAACCATCAACATTGACTGGAGTCCAGTGAAGCTCAACGACGAAAGATCCCTTATGACCCTAGCATCTGTTCCCCCGTTCAAGCGCCACGGAGTCTGATGCAGACAATGGGTGGTTCCGATTTCATCACGATCAGGAAGCGCGGGCTTCAGGGTCAGCCGAATGCAAAGATACAGCGATGAAAAGCGCTGCCGCTCCCGCCAAGGCTCCAATCGGCAACAGCGTCATCAACACTTGCGCCGAGCTTAGGCCAAGAGCAACGAGGTATCCGGTGAACAGGGGACCGCCAGCGGATCCAAAACGACCAATGGCAACGCCGAAACCCATGCCAGTCCCGCGGCCGCTCTGCGAATAGCAACGAGGCGCGAGCGCATAGATTATGGTTTGCGCGCCAATCACACTCACGCCGGCGCATGCGGCGGCAACAAGCATAACGCCTGCGCTCACGGGCCCGTAGGCGAGCAAGACGATTGCACCGAGCGCAGCGACAAAGGCTGAAACGAGTGCTGCGTGCATACGCCTTCGTAGAGCGAAATCAAGCGCCATTCCCGACAGAATGCTGCCCGGAATCGCACTTAGATTGAAAACCATCTGAACAAGCGACGCTTCAGACCTAGCTAGGCCTTTATCGACCATCAAAGTCGGCAGCCAGCCCAGTAACACGAACAATACGAGCAAGATCGAGAACAATCCCAGCCAAACAGCAAGCGTGCGCATGGCGCGACCGTCGCCAAAAAGGGTTTGAATGGTTCCTGACGTTGGGTCAATGGGCAACGACGCTGACTGAGCCATTACTCTGTCGCGAGGCAAGAACATGGCGAGAAGAGGAACAACAAATGCGAGTGGCACGAAGCCGCCCGCGTAATAGACCCACGTCCACTGTTCCGGGGTCGCAGCGAGTGCGGCGACCAAACTAGCGAGAGCACCGCCAATAGGGGGACCCGCGAGCATTATGCCGACGGCAGTGCTGCGGCGCTCAGGCGGCACGCTCTCAACCGAAAGCGCCACTAAATTTGGTAGCGCAGCACCGAGTCCGAGGCCAGTCGCAAAGCGCGTCCAGTAAAGCAACTCGGTCGTAGTGGAAAACGCCGTAGCAAGACTGAATAAGCCGAACGTCGCAACGCTGCCCGTTAGCACCCACTTTCGGCCTATGCGGTCCGACAGCCGACCACCAATCAAGGCACCGAGCATCATCCCGAAAGTGCTCATACTGAGAAAGTAACCGGTCTGGCTCGGCGTCATGCTGAAGACGCCCCGAAGCGCTGGAGCAGTCACGCCTGGCGCCTGCAAGTCAAACCCTTCGCACACCGCTGCGAGACAACACAGCGCGACCGTGAGAAAACTCCTGTGACCTGCTCGTGCTTCAGCGACCTGGACCGCCATCGACATCGTTACGCCTTCCGCGCTGCCACCGGAACATGCCATTTATCGTCAGTTGGCACGAGCGCGCATGATCCGAGACGAACAGGAAATTGATGGGATCGGACAGCACCGTCCGTCTCCAAGTAGGAGTCAAAGCTGTTTTTGCGGTCGACCAGGCTCGTGGCGGTAAGCGTTCTAAGCGCTAGCGGGCGACACCTCGACTATTAACTTTCCCTCGTTGCCGCCGGTAAATAGCAACTTTAGCGCTTCGGGGGCTTGCTCCAGCCCTTCGACGATGTGCGTACGCGTCTTCAGCTTCCCCTCATTGAGCAGGCGCGTCAGCGTCGCGTCGTATTCAGGCAATCGCTCCGGCGGCTGTCCAGCAAGGAACCCCTCCATGCGGGCAGTGCGAAACACGAGCTGCATGAGGTTGCGGACGCCCTGACCGTCGTTGCGATCGTCAGAATTGTAGGTTGCAATCTGACCGCAGATTGCGACGCGGCCGTTCCGCGCCAGATTCATCAGGACTGCGTCCAAAATCTCGCCGCCAACGTTGTCGAAAAATAGCGTGACGCCATCTGGACACAGCTTCGCCAGGGCCGCTTGAACGTCTTCCCGCTTGTAGTCAATTGCAGCGTCCAGCCCAAGCTCGTCGAGCAAGTACGCGCGCTTAGCCGGTCCACCTGCAATACCGATCACGCGCGCGCCTACGCTCTTGGCGATCTGCGCCGCGAGGGAACCGGTCGCACCCGCCGCCGATGAGACGACGACCGTGTCTTCCGGAGCAACTTCGGCCACGCCAAACATGCCCGCGGCTGCTGCATACCCGATGTGATTGAACACCGTCATGTTTGCTTCGAGTGGGACACCGGCTTTGGGCCTGCTCACAGTCGCCGCATCGACGACTGCATAAGTCGCCCAGCCGGTTTGACCGACAACGAAATCGCCCTTCGAAAAATTCGGCGACTCCGACGCCTCGACGATGGCGATGGTCTGCCCCACCATCACGTCACCGACCTTCAACGGAATGGGCGAAGAGTTGGACTCGAGCTTTAACCAGTTACGTAGGGTCGGATCGAGCGAGAGGTAGACCGTCCGCAGTAACAGCTGACCACGCTTGATCTGCGGCAACTCGCGAGCTTCCCAACGCAGGCTATCGGTCGTGTACTCGCCATGACTCGCTTTCGCGATGACCCAAACGTTCGTCTGCACTGAGAGTCTCTTTTGCCTCGGCCGTTCTAGAGCGCAATTGCCGCCGCAGCACCGGCGCTACGCTCGAGAGCCCGCATGTTCTTGCCGATTGTCTTTATCGCGGTGGTGCAATCGTTGCGCGATTCTGCGTCGCAGCGCTCGAAGAGCTGGCCAAGTATGCCGCAATATCGGCGAGATCCCGGTCGGTGACCTCGGTCTTGCGGAATGGTGGCATCGACCAGGATCCGGCGCGGACGAATGCTTTCAGTACGTCCACTGTGAGACCCGCTCGATGCTCCAACGCCGGCGGGACTGCGCCCTTGTATTTGATCTGCAGCGCCGCGGTTCCGGGCAACATCGCCCGCCCGTCGTCACCCGGGCCGGTTCCGTGGCATGGCGCGCATGAGTGCTCGAACGTCGCTTTGCCGCGTTGCACGTCGGACACATCCTGGGCGATTGCCACCGTGAAGCTCCACGATAACAGCACGGCGCTCAAGGCTAACGTTCCGATGCGACTTTGCGTCAGGCACACCTCTGTCACTCCCTCTTATAGTTAGCCGCGCATAGAGCCGCGTAGCGACCGATAGGCTGCGGGCCAAATTCCAGCGCGTCCCGGTGATAGGATTCCATTCGGATCGATCGAGTCCTTCAATGCCTCATTGAAGCGACGTAGCGCGTAGTCATTGAACGAGTACTGGTCTGCGACATCGTCCTGAATCATGGGCGGCGCTCGATAATCGCCGTACCCCAGCTTGGCATTCTCCTGAAGAACTCTTCGCAGCATCTGCGCGGCTCGCTTTTTTCCATCAGGACTATTGTCACCGCGGACGCCAAAGCCATTTCCCATCAAGAAGCTAAACGGGTACCAATTCACGGGTGTCGCCACGGCATTGCTAAATGCGCTGCGCATTCCGAGTCGGTTCGCGATGTCGGCGAAGTCTCGTTGCGCCTGAAACACCGCTTCGCCGCTCCGTGCGACCAGCGAAAACAAGCCAATGTGCGTCTCGTCCCACGCGTTCGGATTCTGCTCACTGCGCCCGGTCATGTACCAGATGCCAAGACCCGGAACTCCTTGCGTGACGTTTCGGCGCATTCGAGACGGATACGACGTTGTGGACTTTTGAATCTGTTCTTTGGTTAACGGAACCTTAAGCGACTCGCCATCGGTGAATCGCGCCGCGGGGATACTTCGAGCCACCAATTCCTGCGCGTACTCCCAGCTGCTCAAGGTAGTTCGTTCCGAACCGTAGAACTGCACCTCGACTTGCCAAGAGTGCAGATTCGCTCTCGCGGCTTGCCGATCCATCTCCTCTGCGTTGAAAGCTTGCGCTGCTTCGTTGAACTCGGTGTTACCCATCAGCTGAAACAGCCCGCTTCCATACCAGGGCTCGCCGATCATGGCCATGTCTGATAGATAGTTGACTGCGTCGACAAGCGGAATGAAGTCATTGCGCTTTGGCACTGTTATCAAGCCGGTTCGCCAATGCTCGGGCTGCGGCATCAAGCGAAAACCCATCTTGGTGACGATGCCAAAGTTGCCCTGCCCAAAGAGCCCGGATGGATCGGGGCCATAGCCATGCTTGTATTCGTGCCAACTCTTCGAGCCCGGCAGGGCGCCCATGCCTGTGCGCATGACTTCGCCGTTCGGTAGAACGACTTCCATCCCGCAATGCGCCCCGAAGTGATCACGGAAGAAGCCCATGGTGTAGCCAATGCCATGGTCGAGAGCGTTTCCGATTGGACTGCCCCACCCGGGGTCGGGCGTATCGATCCACACCTTCAGGCCTCGATCCTGGATGTGGCGATACAGATCTATATACGAAACTCCGGGCTCGACGAGGGCGTAGTGTCGCTTGTCGTCGACTTCGAGCACGCGGTTCATTCGTTTCAGGTCAACCGTAACGCTGCCGCGCACGTTCGGCGAAGGCCCGCCATAAGCGAAATTCTTGCCCGTCGAGATCGAGTAAAGCGGGATCTTGTATTTGTTGGCCGTGCGGACCACCGCCTGAACCTGCTCCACCGTGTCCGGACCTACGGCGGCAGATGGAATCAGTTCATTGGGTTGGTCCTTGATGTACGAGAAGTGGTCACGAAAAGGATGCAAGTCCTCATCGCTCGTAAAGACCCATTCGCTGCCTACCGCAGCCTGGAACTCGCGGATTGCGGCAGAAAAGGTTTCTTGGCTGACGTTCGGCGGCAATACGGCCATGCTTCTTCTTCCAAGTCGCTTGAGTAAACGTGTCGCTTAAACAGCTACAGTACGTGGCGCGATAATCCACGAAAAAAGCACGTCGCTGCGCTGCGAGGGCAACAAGTCGGACGAAGCCACATCGCGCACAACGGTCGGTTGTGGGTCGGCCGGGGATTGCAGAATCGCTCCCGCTATACAGTCGGCGAACGTATCGGCACGCAACGCCGACGCTAGATCCGAGATCATAGAGGCCGGCCCGGCCAACGAATGGACAGCCTGGCCTCCGTTCGCCAGTCCATGCTGCCCTTGATAGATGGGCCGCATGCGGTGGTCAGCGGCGAGCGTCTCGAGGACAAACAACTCCTGCCTCGTTGTAAACCCAGCCAAGGGCGCCGGCTTGCTTTTCCAAAGCATGTCCAACTCGTTATACCAAAGGTCTGTGAGGTCGCCTCGAACTGCAGAAACGCGGAGACCGGCCCCAGACACCCTGCGCGCCACTTCCACGGGCTCCCGGTAACGTTCGTCAAAGACAAAACGCTCAAGGCGGATGGACTGTGTCCGCGCCAATTGAGCGCGTGCTGCGATTGTCCATGGCACCGCCGACAGGACAATAGTTGATTGGATAAACCGTCTTCGCGTCGTCATAGTTAATCTCTCCGACTGCACAAACGGCCTGTCGGTGTTGTCAAATCGCTTTGAGCAACCAGCATCAACAAGCCTGAAATGCGACGTTGCCGCGCGCTACACAAATCGTGAACTCCAAATTGCCCGGATCAGACGTGTCCCAGACCCGTTAATCCGCGGCAGAGATATTTCCTATTGCCTTGCCGTCCACAGTGATGAATGCAGTAACGTAGCCGCCGTCCGATCCGTCCCGCATTGGCGCGATTCGGATCGTGATCTCGTCGCCGACTGCCATCATCTCCGGGCGAAGACCCTGTCGATACATATTGTTCCGACTATGTCCTTCGAATTCGATATCTCGCTTACCTCTGCTGTCGTCGGTGATCTCGAGGATGAGCTTGGCGTGAGGATTCGAGAATCGCGCGACCTTCACGATGCCGGTCACGTTTACGGGTTTTTGAAAGTCGAACTGTGCCGCAGAGTGATGCGCGTGCGCTTTCGACGCAACAACCACAGTCATCACTATGGGGATCAATGACCGCATGAGGTTCATAAATTTCTAAACTCCTCAGAAGACGCAGTTTTTTATGGTTCAGTTCGACCCGGCCGAGTCTTGGGTGGTTAGCCGTTCAAGCACATCCAGCCACTGTGGTTCCGCGCATTCGTAGGTCATTAGTCGACCGTTTGGAACTGCCTGCCATTTTTTCTCTGTCGTGAACGGCTCGGTGAGAAACAGGGGGTCCGTCATTGTAAGCGACGCCGTTATGACCTTCTTTCCGCCGTCTTCAATAGACAGGCGATACCGCTCGACGATGCGTGCTTCGGCGCTGTGTGCATACGCTTGGTCGACTTGCTCGACCAGGTGACCGGTCTCGATCACCAAGGTGTCTCCTTCCCATCTCCCCACGGAGTAGCCGTTGCGCTCGGGCCAAACGTCGTTCGGGTTGGCAACGCGTTCCGCAAAGTAGATGCGGCGCATCTCACCGTGCGCCTCGTACGTAATATTGATCTGCTCGGGCCGCTGCATGATCTCCATCGGATATCCCCCGGATCCCAGCATGGAACCAGGCATTCCGGTTCCTACGCAGTACGCCCCAGGGCTGTGATTGGTATTGGCTGTGACCCTCTGGTAGGTCTCAACTTTCGCTTGCGCTCCGGAAGTGAACGAGGGCCGAGGCCCTGCTGCAAACGCGGGGGCGCCGTCACCGCTGCGGTACACGGTCCATACGCCTGTGAAATCCGGACGATTCTCTTGGGCGACCGTCACACTCGAGCACAGCTGCGCGACTGCGATGCTGCATACGCACACGCAACGAAGAGCACTCCGCGAGATTCGGTTGATCGACGGTGTCATCCTTCCCTTCCCCATGCGGCCTCCAGACCTCTAGTTAGCAGCCGACACTGCGATATCAGAAAGTCTCTGAAAGCGCTCAATGTTGTCGCACTCGTGCATAACGCCCGTTGTCATTGCCACGAACGTCAACTCTCGGTCTGGATCGATCCAATAAATCATCGACCCGGCGCCATAGTTGCCAAACGTGCCTGGCGACGTAAGTGTGCCGAATTGGTGCTCCACGATCGCATCACCGCGCAGCGAGAAGCCAAGCCCGATGTAGGCTGGCGCCGGCCTCCATCCACGCGCCAGCGCGAGTCTCTTGTAGAGCTCATTCGGCTTGTCGGCAGTGTGGTTGGTCGTCGCGCGATCCAACAATGCGTTTGATACGATTCGCACGCCGTTGAGTTCGCCCCCACGACGCAGCATCTCGGCGAAAAGAAACATGTCGTCGATAGTCGAGACCGCGCCAACCCACGGCATTTCGGCGTCCTCTTCCTCAAACGCACCGTTCTCCCCGAGATTGCTGTGGCCCAGGTGCTGCATAGGTGCACGAGTCGGGAGAAAGAACGGCACGACTTTTCGACTCCTAAGATCGGCACGTACGCCAATTGACGTGTCCCGCATCCCAATCGGGTCGAAGAGCTCCTCCGCAGCGATTTGCCGAAAAGTGCGTTTCGAAGGATCGACTCGCCGCACCATCTCTCCCAAAAGTGCATGAGCGACCATCGGCGAGTAGTTCACCTTGACTCCGGGATCCTCCTCTGCGTGCACGACTTCGCAGATCGCGGCGATCACCTCGTCGAGCCGATCGATATACATACCCGGTTTCGGCACGAAAATCGGCGGAAGACCGGATGTGTGCGTTAACAGGTGATAAACGGTCAAAGACTCACGCAAGCCGCCGCGAAACGCCGGAATCAACGTCGATACGCGAGTGGTGAGAGAGAACAAACCTTGCTCGATGGCTCTGAAAACAAGGAGGTTCGTGAACGCCTTGGTCATCGAAAAGATACTGAACACCGCGTCCTCGCGGAGCGGCGCATTTGCCTCTGGCACAACCACGCCGAACGATCGACGAAAACCAATTCTTCCGTGACGAGCAACGATGATGTTAGCCCCGAGGTAACGTCTTCCAGCAAGATCCTCTTCGATTGCAGCACCGAGGCGTGCCAGTCGTCGCGCATCGAGTTCAAGATCGTTCGGAGATCTTGCCGAGCCAAGCTGCCCGCTATCTCGCGCAGCGTTCATACCTGGGACCTCCTGTGCCTCGCCGGCGGTTCAGCTGCGGCGAGCATCTCGTCATACATCGGATTAGCGATACGAAACCCGAGACGCTGCGCCCCATCTGGGGCGACCTCGCCCGGCGGAAACGCCGCCAAGATCGCTTCGAAACGGCGAGCGACCCCCGCGCGGTGTTCGTTGTGCGTAAATACGAACAGAAGATTGCGGCGGATCGCATCAACAACGAGATCGCCAACCAGCAACGGGTCGAGCCACTGTGGCGACGGAGAACGTGTCGCTAACTCTTGCTCAAAGTCACCCAAGTTGGTGCTCGAAAACCGGGCCGGACGAAGTCGCGCGACCTCATGAATATTGGTGGCAGTCGGGCCGGGTAGCAGACAAGTCACACCGATGTTGTGCGGCGACAGCTCGGCGCGAAGACCCTCTGAAAGGCCCATCACGCCGCACTTCGCCGCAGCGTACACGATATTGGCGGGCAAGCACGACGCAATCGAGGCGGTGTTAACAATGTGACCGCCCTCTCCATGGGACAGCAACGCTGGCAGGAAGCAGTGAATACCATTAAAGACGGACGTCAGATTGACGCTGATCGACCAATCCCAATCGTCGTACGTCGCGTCTCGCGCTCCTGCAACGATGCCCACACCGGCGTTGTTGCAGAGGACGTGGACCTTTCCAAACTTCAGCTCCGTATAGGTTCTCGCAGACGCCATCGCCGCCCGATCGGTGACATCGACCTGCAAAAATGCGATGTCTTTGGACGGGCCGAGGGCTACAGCCGCAGAGTCGAGATGGTCTTGTCGGATGTCTGCCACAACAACCTTCATGCCGGCGGCCAGAAATCCGCGGACGATCCCTAGGCCGATGCCGCTAGCGCCGCCAGTCACGAAAGCGACGCGATTTGCGAGACTCTCCATCGTAAAGCTCAGTCTGCGAGGTACGCGGCGAGCGTCTCGAGCTCCGAGTCGCTGATTTCCGTTGGTCGGAAAAACGGCATTGTCGCTATGCCGTCGCGGACGAAAAACTTCACGAAGTCAGCAGTCAGATCTTCGCGATCCTCGAGCGCAGCAGGCAGTGCACCCTCATACTTGACTTGCAGCGACCGCGTACCTGGAGCGTTACGCACGTCCCGACTATGGCAAGCGCTGCACCAGTTATTGAACAGTGCTTGTCCCTTGGCTGTTGCGTCTCCCTTCGTTTCGTCCAACGCGGCGGTGCGACTCCAGGATGCGATTGGGTAAGCGATTTCCTGAGCTGCGGCCGTAGACAGCGCAATAATCAGCAGTATCCCGACAACGTAAGAAGGTGCGTGGGGTTTCATAGGGTGCCACCTCGAAGGTGCTTCGGCCAAATCCCGTACCGTCCCGCCGACATGATGCCGTTCGGATCAAGCGCGTCTTTCAACGTCTCGTGGAGTCGAAGCAGTGAATGGTCGTTAAAGTCGAACGCCTGCATCGCTTGGCGTTGGAAATGTGAATGCGTTCTATACACGGTCCACCCATTCTCGGCGCACAAATCGAGCAGCTCGGAGAAGAGCTCGCGCGATTGACGGTTCCTCTCTTTATCACGGAAGACCTGAAGCACCTGGAACATCGTGATCACTCTCGGATGATAGAGCTGTCCAAAGAGACCAGGCAGACCGAGGCCCTTTGAGGCGTAAAACTTGCCGACGACGTCCGCGTACGCAAGCACGTCCTCGCCTCGCGGAGCGATCACGGCAGCGAAGTCCATATGCCCCTCACTGGGTGGCGCATTCGGCGCGTTGCGCGACCCAAATAGTGCTAACGACGGAATACCGAAGGGCGCCTTGTCGCCGACGCTCTCGACTTGCTCGTCCGTCATTGGGAAGTCGAATGCGCCTCTCTCTTGGAACTGCACACCGGAAATTGCGGAGAATTCATCCCGCGTCTGCTCCCACGCGGCGGCCACGAGTTTCGGAGCACCGTAGAACGAGAAAGAGGCAGTCCAGAACGGCTGATTGCGAGACGCTGCATAGGCCGCCCACTCTTGTTCCGTCACTGACTCCTTCGTCCGGAGTGCAATGAGCTCGGGGGTCGCAAAGCTCATGAGCGGACTGAACAGACCTACCTGCGATTGAATCGTATGGTCATTCATCAGCCGAGTAAGGACGTTCAAGAATTCCACGAGGTCCGAATGCTTGAAAGCCGAGACGCTGACAGACAACGCATGTTTCGGCTCCCGCATGAGCCAAAACCCCATCTTGGTCACGATTCCATAGTTCGACTGCGAAAAGATTCCGTCGACCCACGGGCCCATACCATACTTGAAGTGTTGCCATGCCTTGGACCGCGAGTTCGCCCCAAGACCCGTCCTTACAACGTCACCGGTGGGCAGGACCACCTCCATGCCGCAGTGAGCGTCGAAGTGATCGCGGAAATCGATGCTTGTGTAGCCACCACCTCGATCGAGCGCGTTGCCAATTAGGCCGCCCCAACCTGGATCAGGGCAGTCGATCCAGAGTTTGATCTGGTTCTGCCGAAGATGGCGGTACAAATCGAAATAGCTGACGCCCGGCTCAACCAAACATGTCTCGTCTCGCTCGCTTACGTCGAGGATGCGATTCATTCGCTTCAAGTCGACGACGACACTGCCCGAATACACGGGCGCGGAACCGCCGTAGGTTAAGTTCTTGCCAGTGGAGATCGGGTAGACCGGAACCTTGAACTCGTTCGCGACACGAACGATGCCTTGCACCTCCTCGACGGTTCGCGGAGCAACTGCTGCAGATGCAACGCGATCCTCTTCTTCGCTCCACAGCGGGGAATACGCGTCGCGGTAGAGCGCAACATCTTCGTCACGAGAAAAAACCCACTCCCTGCCCACGACCTCTTCGAACCGTCGCAAAGCGGTGGCGAAGACTCGATCGCTGATACCCGGCGGCGCTGTCGGCATCTTGTTCCTCTTCAATCCTGTTTTTGGGACCGCTAAGCGACTTTTCGCTCACCGCGCGTGGGCTCGTCGTCGCGTCGAGAACGCATCGGATGCTAGCACCGCGCGCGTAGCTGAATGCTGCAACATTCCGATTGAATCAATGCGCAATTCCGATTTCGTCAAGCACGTAGGTCTGCCTTTCGGCCAACTGCTTATCTCGCGATGCCGCGAGCATCCAAACTTCTCGAAGCTCAACGGAAACCACACACGATGCGACTATTCGTACTTGCAACCATCGGCGCTACCGTCAGTGCACTTGCGTTCGCCGCACATGCGCAGTCGGAACGGACTTTTAGGCCAGTAGATGACGCAATGCTCCAGCGGCCAGACGCGGCCGATTGGCCGAGCTGGCGACGGACACCTGACTTGTGGGGATTCAGCCCGTTGGATCAAATCAGCGCGCGGAATGTCGGGCAGCTACGACTGGTCTGGACGCGACCTCTGGCAACTGGAGTGCAGGAAGGAACCCCGCTGGTTCATGACGGTGTCATGTTCTTCCCTAACCCCAACGACATCACGCAAGCAATCGATGCCGCTACGGGCAATCTGATTTGGGAATACCGGCGCCCAGTTCAGGAAGACAACAATCAATTCATCCCTTTCCCATCGATAAATCGCAATCTGGCGCTGTTCGGCACGCTGATCTTCGATAACGGAGCGGATAACTTCGCGTACGCACTTGACGCTAAGACAGGGAAGCTGGTCTGGGAAACGCAAATCCTCGACTACCGACGTGGCGCTCAACACAGCTCCGGACCGATCATCGCCAACGGTAAAGTGATCTCCGGTCGAGGATGCGAACCAGAGGGCGGGCCAGAGGCGTGTGTCATCACTGCGTTCGATGCCCTAACTGGAAAGGAAATCTGGCGCACGCGCACAATTCCAAAACCCGGCGAACCCGGTGACGAGACCTGGGGCGATGTGCCGTACGAAGAACGGCGCCACGTCGGCACGTGGATGGTGCCGAGCTTTGACCCCGAGCTCAATCGGATCTACATCGGGACATCGGTTACGTCGCCAGCTCCAAAGTTCATGCTAGGCGGAAACACGGAGCAGCATCTCTATCACAACTCCACGCTAGCGATTGACGTAGACACGGGCAAGATCGTTTGGTACCTCCAACACAGCGTAGATCACTGGGATCTCGATCACCCGTTTGAGCGAATTCTGGTGGACACGGTCACCGCCCCGGAGCGGACCGCCGTCGAATGGATCAATCCGCGGGTCCGACCCGGGGAAGTACGCAAGGTTGTCACCGGCATTCCCGGCAAGACCGGCATTGTTTATACAATCGATCGCGAGACCGGACAGTTTCTCTGGGCTCGAAAGACGGTCGAAGAGAACGTCATCGAAAGCGTGAATACGGAATCCGGCATGGGCACCGTCGCCGCAGACAAGGTCTTCAGCGGCGCTGGACAGGAACGCTTCATTTGCCCGAGCGAAGTGGGAGGAAAGAACTACCATGCCGGCACCTACAGTCCGCTCACCAAACTCATGTACTTCCCGCTACAGAACGCCTGCATGACGTCGACGTCGGTCTCGGAAACACCCAACCTTCAGGACCTATACGCAATCCGCAATCGCACAAGCATCGCACCGGGTACAACCAACGTCGGAAGAATAGAAGCGATTTCGGTGGAGACCGGCGAGACCGTCTGGAAGTATGAACAACGCGCTGCCGTGACGTCGTTGCTGACGACGGGCAGCGGGCTGCTGTTCGGGGGCGATGTAAACGGGCGCTTTCGCGCATTCGATCAAAAAACTGGGAAGATCCTGTGGGAGGTGAACCTCGGCTCCCAGGTCACAGGCTTTCCGGCAACGTTTGCTGTCGACGGAAAACAGTACATTGCAATCAGCACAGGTGGCGCGCCCAATACGTTTGGACTCGGCATGCTTACGCCCGATCAGCGAGCGGGCACCGCAAACAATCTTTTTGTATTCTCACTCCCCTAAAGGCGCCGAGCGCCTTACGAAAGAGTGAGGAGGAATCCATGGCTATACTCCCTCCCGGTATCGATTCCGCCAGATTCGCGACCGCGCTCGAAGCGTTGGAACGCGTCGTTGGCGCGGGGTGGGTGCTGAGTAGCGACGAGGACCTGAAGCCATACCGGGACCACTACTCACCCGTTCCGCTCGCGGAGGACGAGCTGTTGCCCTCGGCAGCAGTTGCGCCATCGGCTGTCGATCAGGTGCAAGCGATCGTCCGGATCGCGAATGAGTACAAGCTACCCCTCTATCCTATCTCCACCGGAAAGAACTTCGCCTATGGCGGTCCATCACCAAATCTCCGCGGTAGCGTGGTCGTCGATCTCAAACGGATGGACCGAATTCTCGAGGTGAATGCGGACCGAAATTTTGCCTTGGTTGAACCGGGTGTCTCATATTTCGACCTGTACAGACATATTCAAGAACGTGGCTTGAAGGTCTGGATCGACTGCCCTGATCCTGGCTGGGGATCACCGGTCGGCAACACTCTGGACCGAGGCATCGGTTACACGATGGGCTTTTATCGGGACCACGCGGCAGCCCAATACGGTGTGGAAGTCGTCCTCGCCAACGGGGAGGTGATGCGCACGGGCATGGGCGCGCTGCCGAACGGACGAGCATGGCAAGAGTACAAGTACGGTTTCGGTCCCGATCCGTCCGGACTCTTTGCTCAGGGCAATTACGGGATCGTGACAAAAATGGGGTTACGGCTGATGCCACAGCCTGCGCACTGGCGCACTGGCCTAGTGACCGTTCCGAAACGCCGCGATCTAGCTCCACTCATCAACACCGTCAACTACCTAAACGACCTCTCGATGATTGGAGACCCCTGGTACGGCAGTCCATTGCGTCCGCTCCTCACCGATCCATCATTCAGGGCAGCCGCGACACGCCGCGGCGGAGGAGACGCGGACCAGCTCGATCGTTACGCTGAAGCCGCTGGTCTTCACTCTTGGCAAGTGGAGCTGCAGTTTTACGGATCTGAGCGCACGACTCTTGCGAACTGGGAGTACGCAAAGGAGTTGATGATGGAGCGCATCCCCGGAGCCCGCCTGTTTGACGGTGAGTCGCTGAAAGTACCTCTATCTCGCGAGCAGATTGAGCAAACGACGGGACCCTATGCGACCAGCATGCGTCGCAACATCACGCAGGGGGTGCCGAGCTTAGGAATCTGGAAAAACCTGGGTCGAACCGAAGCCCTACCGGATACCTGGGCCCAAGGTCACATTGGATTGTTCGCTGTGCTGCCACGCAGCGCCGACGCTGTCTTCGAAGCCCAACATGTGTTCGCCGATACAATGGGCGAATTGGGGCTTCAAAGCGGAATCACGGCCTTGAGCACACCAGTCATGTGGTATCAGTTCGCATTTCTCTTCTCGGCGGGCTTTTCCACCGGCGGTGGAAACGCGAGTAACACACCGGAAGGTAGAGCCAAGGTGCGGGACGGCCTCAACGCGTTGCTTGTGAAGGCGGCGGAGCACGGTTGGGGCGAGTACCGGGCAGCACCGTATTTCCAAGATTCCGTCGCGGCTCAATACTCCTTCAACGACCACGCGCTGCGACGTTTCAACGAAACAATAAAGGACGCCGTCGACCCGAACGGAATTCTCGCGCCTGGTCGCGGAGGGATCTGGCCGAGTCACCTTCGAAGGACCCGCAGATGAGACTAGCGAGACCGAGCGCGCTGATCGCGTTGGTTGCTGGGTGGGCCGCCCTCGGCCAGGACGCAGATCAGATCGACAGGGGCAAAAAGGTCTTTGAGCATTATTGCGCACCGTGTCACGGTGCCGGGCGCGGCGACGACGGCGCACCAATGCTGCCGGGGACGCATGCTCTATACCTCAAATATAGAGGGCAGATATCAGGACTCCTCGAAGAACGCGCAGACCTTCCCGTGGAACTTATTAAGGCCGTCGTGCGAAGCGGAGTGGCGTCCATGCCTCCGTTTCGAAAAACCGAGGTTACGGATGAGGACCTTGAAGCTGTTGCAGCTTATCTGAAGTCAAGCGCGGCACGGAATCCGCGCTAGCAAGTCGTAGGGCGCCTCTTCAGCCGCTGACCGCTGATTAGTACATCGACCCCGGAGCAACGAGGAGCGGAAACTTCACCTCGCATATTTGTGCGACCGGGAGGGCAACCGCTTCTCGAGCGCGTCGGCTATCCATTCGCGCTCGGTCCACGGAGGCGGCATTTCGCTCACGAATCGTTCAATGCCCGGCACATCACGACAACCTTGCTGCGCGAGCTTCTCGGCGACCGCGCGCCACCCGCCTTCCACACGTTTGCGCGTTTCCGTAAGGTTTCGCTTCCCGGGCTGCACTCGGACGCCACCCTTCAAGAGTTCAGAAGCAACGGCTTCCGCTCGAGCACGCGCATAGGTCGAGTCGCCGCGCAGGCTCGCACGGTAGATTCCGTCCTTCATTGCCTTGCGACTCTGACCGCGAACAGCGCGCTCTGTTGCATTCGCGGGGACGCCGAGTAGACGCAAGTTGCGCGCGAACTCCGAGCGCCAGTGACGCAGCGTCGCTTTCCTGATGTTGAGCCGCACGCCCTGCTCGCTCACCGCCTTCAAGACAAGGTGGACATGCGGATGGTCCTCGTCGGTGTGCAAAGCGAAGGCGTATCGGTGTTGACCCCAGAACTCTTCCCGCGCGAAGTTGCGAACCGCGGCCAACACTTTGTTCGGGGGCGTTCCGGGTGGCATCGAGAACATCAACTTGTGGATCAGTTTTGAGGGCTTTCTCCCTTTCGTGGGAGCGAGCTCGCCCCGGCGCCGCACATCGTCGATGTCGAGATCCCACTCCTCTAGGAGCGCCTTTCCGACTCTTCCGTGCACGCGCTCACCGTCGTCGGTCTCGAGTTCGAGCTTGCCGTAACGGCTGATGTAGTCGAGATGCTTGCCCGCCGCCTTCAAGTCATTGCTGGCTCGGGGTAACACTTTCACGACGACTTCGGGCACGCGTTGGACGGTCCTGCGAAGCTGCTCGATCTGGGCGGGCGTCATGCGGCCACCGTTCTCGCGAGGACCGCCGCGACCGTAGCTCACGATGTCGAGCAGGGGCTCTCCTTCCCGAACTCTAAAGACTCGCTTCGACACGTCCCGTGCTCCAACTGGACTCGTTCGCTTTCAGCATCGCTTTGGTGTTGTCTCGAAGAGCCTCGCAGACCTTCAACATGGCGCGGAACTCGTCACGCACGGAGGTCGGCAGCCGTCCGCCCTCGTTCGAGGCTTTGACGATCTGGTTGATGTTCCGGCCGATCGAGGCGAGCTCGCCGATGCTGCGCTTCAGCGCCAGCAGTTCTTCCTTTGGCAAGGGTGTCAGCGCCCGTAGATGCGCGCGGGTCAGGACGGATAGATAGGTTGCCGGCCGCATCCCGCGAGCCGCCGCCCGTGCCTCGAGCAGTAGGTGATCCTCGTCGCGAAGCCGCACATACACCCGCTTACCGCAGCCATCCGCTCCGCGAGCCGCTCCGTTCTGGGGCCGGCGGTTGCCATCCCGCCAACGCGGCTCGCCGACGGAAGAACCGGCCACGTCAGCCGCCCGAATCTCCCGGATGATCAGCCGCTTCAACCATGCCGCTTCCGTCAGCAGTTCGCGATCCGCGATCACCCTTGCCTGAAGTTTGATCTCCGGCGACACACGAACTTTCAAGATCTCCGTGCAACTCATGGGTCCCAATGTGACCCAATAGCCGCCGGCAGGCTATCCTGCGTAAACGGGGAAACAAGGCAGAAACCTCCGCGTACATTTGCTGTTGACGCCGCTGTAGAGATGACCACGTATCTATCTGATCTCAGACCGACCGCTCGGTGTTGCGTACTACCGAGACGCGAGCGACACCACTAGCTCCAGCTATATCGCTCTGAAACGAGAGCCCCATCGGATTGATGAGATAACCGAAGCTAGGGAATGGGACAGCCTTCGGCGTCTCCTAGATCGGCTGAATTCACCACAAGGCCAGCTGATGAGCCTCGGATGTGGTGCATTCATCTACCCGCCGGACCCTCCAACCGCTGCCTGGACGGCGTTTGCGTACGTAGGTTATTGCTTCGCGGATCTCCCAAGGAACGAGGATGCCGCGACATTCTTCCCACAGTTCTCTCATTTCTCCCAGTACCACCGAAGACACCAAGAGCCGACAACAGATCTGATTTTCGAACTTAGACCCACGGGCTTCTACGAGCAGAACGCTCGCGGGTTCAGCGTCGATTTCATCGTAAAGACTTTTGGTAATTCAGAACCCGAGCTCCGACTGTTCATCACGCATCACCTGGATGCGCTATACCAATTTCTGCCGCTAACCTCCCTTGTGGAAAGCCAGTAGGCGGCTTACGGCGCAGAAAACAAGCACACGCCGCACGACCAGAAAAAGGAGAAGGCGCCAACGCGACGCCCTCTCCCCCGCGGCAACCGATTAGCTCAGGCCGCGAGCACGTCCGCTGCCAAATCCCAAAGCCTGCTGTTGAGCTCCACGTCGCGCCGAATCGCCGTGATACCGCGTGTCCGCGCGAGCCGGCCCGTCGCCGTCCGCCGGGTAAGACCACCGCGGATCAGGTTCTCCTGCACCTTGTTGAGCGTGCTCCAGAGGTCCTCGCCGGCGTCACCGGTTCGGCGAATGCCGAGGAGCTGCGACGGCTGCATGCCGCTTTCCGCCGCGTCCGGGAATCGCAGCGCCAGCGCCCGACTGGCGAAGGCGACCTGCTCGTCCAGGCGCAGCAACCGGTGTTCCATGCGCTCGACCTGAAGCGCCAGCCCCTCGAACCGCGCAGCAATCTGCAACGCGCCCGCGATCACCTCCTCCACGACGTTCCCACGGTGCGGCACGTGGATACCCGGGAAGGCACCACGCGAGACAATGAGGCCGTTCGTGCACACGACCCGGAAGATCCCGAGACGCAGCTGGTAGGCGCTCGTGCCGTCATGCGAGTTGAGAAACACCACCTCGGGCACGGAGTCCTTGAGCTGCACGGTCTCGAAGCGCCGGCGCAGCCGCACGATGTGCCGGGCATGCATCGGGCTCGCTCGGCGCGCTCGCGTCTGACGCGCCTCCACCGGCGCGAAGCCCGCTTCCATGAGCCCCGAGAGCACACGCTCGGTCGGAATGAACGTGTACTTCGAGCTCGTGCACTCGTGAGGCGAAGGCGCGAACACGGCCGGAGCGCGCTGCCGAACCGCTTCTAGCGACAGCGTGTTCGAGAAGACATTGGCCGCAGGCGAAAAAGACAGTGACGTTGCGTTCATGATGGAATCCTCGGATTCGTTCTTGGGCGGGATTGCCCGCGTTCCGAGGATCACGGCGCGCGCAGCGGTCAAGCGCGTGACGATGGGACCGTGGAATAAATGGAGGGGACCCGCGTCTTCGCGGGGAGGCAGCCGTTTATGCCGCGAAAGCCCATCGGCATCCGCTTGACCGCGAGCACGCCGTGATAGGCTCGAACGAATCAGGACATCCCGCCCTCCTTCTTCTTCGAAGTTCCGCGGCAAATGCCAATCAAGCGCGCGGGCGAGCGGGCGAAAAGAAACCCGACGCGTCGATCCCCATAGGCAGGACCGACGCGCCGGAGCAACTCAATCGATCGCTTCGAAGATGCGTAGTGCCTCCCGATGATCGAGCGCGAACGCGCGCAACCGTTGGAAGTGCTGACCGAACGTCTCTGTCGTGTATTGGAACGACAGGTGGCTGAAGGTGAAGAGACAGACGGTGATGCCGGCGGCATCGGCACTCATGCGCCCCTCGAATCCGTTGCTGGCGACGCGAAGGTCATACAGTGCACCTGGCGGACTCATGTAGAACCCGCCGTTGCTCAGCTCGAAGAAGCGCCAAGAGCCTCCAGAGTACGTTGGCGCGAACTGCCCCATGAAGCTGTAGATGCACGTTTCGACGGTCAGCATGTGCCGACCAAAGTGCCGCGGCAGTGTTCCGAGACGCGCGTGCTCGGGCACAGGATAGGCTTCAATCGTCGTCGTAGCGGGGTCGCTCATGGAAGTCTCCGATGTCTTGGGCGGGATTGCCCGCGACCCAGACATCACGGCGCGCGCAGCGGGCAATCGCGCGACGACGGGACCGTGGAATAAATGGAGGGGACCCGCGTCTTCGCGGGGAGGAGTCCGTTTATGCCGCGAAAGCCCGTCGACGCGCGATTGACCGCGAGCACGGCGTGATAGGCTCAACGCGAACCAGAAATCCCGCCCTCTCTTCTTGTCTTTTCGGGACGCGGGAGGGAGCGGCGAGCGCTCCCTCCACGCAACGCTCATACCAGTCCGCGCTCGGCCATAGACACGACGGTCGCCCCGCCAACGATCAGGTGGTCGAGCAGGCGCACCTCGACGACTGCCAGGGCCTTTGCGAGCTTCAGTGTGATGCTGCGGTCGGCCTCGCTCGGCTCCGGAATACCGCTCGGATGGTTGTGCGCCAGAATCACCGCGGCCGCGTTGTGGGCCAAGGTTCGCTTTACGACCTCGCGCGCATAGACACTCGCACCATCCACCGTGCCGCGAAACAGCTCCTCGCACGCGATCACGTGATGACGCGCATCGAGAAATAGACACGCGAACACCTCGTGCTCGAGATCCGCGAACCGCACTGCGAGATACTCACGCGTGACGCGGGGACTCGTCATCGCGTTCACGCGGACGAGACGCTTAGAAAGAATACGAAGCGCTGTGGCGATGACTTCTTCGTCGCTGACCGGAGCGCTCGCGTTCCCAGCGTCGGCGACAAAACCGGAGCTGAAACGAGGAGCCGCCGGAGCGATGGCGCCCGAGTTCGAGCGAACATTGAATCCGCGAGCCGAACGTATACGAGTCGACATGAATCTCTCCTTTCTTGCAGGCGGGGTTGCCTGCCGAGAGATCTCCGCCGCGCCGCAGCGCAGCCGTCAGGGCCGCGCGTAGCGCGCTCGCGAGCACGGCGCAGCCGCGCGCAGGCCTTGACGGCGAGAACGGCGTGGCACGCTGTGGAAAGTAGGCAATCCCGCCTTTTCCGTTTCACGACGATGGGAGACAGAGCGCGCTTGCGCGAGCACGCGCGCACGATCTCTCGCCCGCTCGCCCCCCTTGGGTTCGCAATATGTAACGCCGCACCCTTACTTCGGCGGCTTTCGTTCAAACTCGGCGGGGTAGGTGCAGGACGATCACAAGGAGACGAGCGTGAGATGCGCGATGACTGGGCAGCCGCTCCGCGACTATTCGGAAGCGATCTACGACGACGGTGAATGGATTAGCTGGGACTGGATTAACGGCCAACTCGCCGACCAGGAGCTTCGGCAGGAATACCCGAAGGCAAATCTCGAAGTCGTCAAGATCTTTCACGACCTCGTAGCGCTCGCAGAGGATTACAAGCGTGCGACGGGGCGCTATCTTCAGATCTGGGGCGAACTCGGCGAGCTCTATGCCGAGATCAAGTATGGCGTCGTGCGCCATCGGCCTGGAACGCGGGGTTCTGACGGCCGAGTCGGCAATGATTGGATCGAGGTGAAAACGATATCGCCGGAGAAGCACGGTGACACTATCCAGGTGAAACGTGCGGGCAACTTCAACAAGCTCCTGGTTGTCAGGATTAACGGGGATTTTGACTTCGAGGCGAAGCTCATTGACCGAAAACTTCTAGCGCGCGGCACAGGAAAACGGGCGAAGGTCGTGTGGGCACGACACGCCTAAGAGACGCAACGCGGCTGAGCCGAACCGGTCGCTTACCTCGTTGGGTCTTCCCGGCCGCGTGACGGAGCACTCTGCGCGGCGCTCGCTTTCGCGGATAGCGCCATGACAGCCTTCACACGCTCGACGAAGAGCGCTCGATCACGTGCGTCGCGGATATTCCGTTCCGCAAACTGCTCCGCGATGCGCAGGCTGATGAATGCGCTACGCAGCTCGGGGCGCTCACGCATGGCATCCGAATCCGCAAGCCGCGCCTCGCGGTCGCGGCGCGCACGCCGGATCGACTCGGCAAAGAACGTGACGTCTTCGACGACCCAGCGAGCGCGTCGGAATGTCCTCTGCTGTGCGGTTCTTGATCCGCTGTCGCGCGGCGGAATTGTGACGGGCTCCGAGCCAAGGCGCTGGGCGCCGATCATGGTGCCGATCTTCGGCTGTGTTTTCGATTTCACGAGCGCGCGCTCAAGATCCACGCCCCAGAGCGTCTCGACACCACGGTTCGAGACGATCTGTACGTAGTACGACGGACTCCCGTGCGGCTCGAACTGGTAGTTCGCGTGGCCGTGCGCTTTGAGGCGACCCGTAACGACGCGTCCCGATCGGCTGCGCGGCGCCGCCGGGGTGTTTGCAGCTCGGCGGTCGAGCTGTAGGCGCTCGATGATCTCGCCGATGGGCAGCGGTCCTCCGGCCGCTGTCCGGCCGGCCTCCGCGGAACGTGGCGGACGCTTCTCGGCCATCGCGTCGGTCAACGCGTCGGGCTGTAGTCGCGGTCCGGACTGCGGAGCTCCGGCGGCCGCTTTTCCACGGGGCGAAGATGCACAGGCTCGAGCGGCTGACCGTACTCGATGCGACGAGCGAGGTGCTCGCGCAGGTGGTCAACGAACTGCTGTCGATGCTCTTGGCTCGCGTACTGCCGCTCGGCGAGCGCGCGGCCCATCTGCAATTGGAGGTACGAGCCTTCGAGCTCGGGGTGGCGTTTGATTGCGTCGGCCGGGCTGATCGACGTATCGCGCACGACTTCCGCGAGCTTGCGGCGTTCGTCGAGGAAGCTCGTGCGCTCGACGATCCACTGATTGCGCTGAGTGGCGAGTGCTTCGCGTCCCATCTCTCGCCCCTGGTCGTCCCGCTTCACCGCGAGCACCGAAACCGGGGTCTTGCCGACCGCGCGGAGCGCGATCTCGTCTCCGATTCCCGGCGTGCTCAGCGAGTTGCGAAAGGCTCGCTCGAGATCGACGCCCCAGATCTCGCGTTCGCCGCGCTGCGTTTCGATCCGGACGAAGTACGACATCGACTCCTTGGGATCGTGCGCATACTTCGACGGACCGTGATCAAGGAGCCTTCCGACGATCGGCGCATTGTCGGCGGGCCGGCCAGCCGGCGATCCACCGACTTCCGACGTTAGCGCACCGTCGAGCCTCAATTCCGACGGCGCCGCGCCGCGCCGCGCGGTGAGCGCACGCTCGAGACGCTCGCGCTCGAATTCGCTTGGCTCGTAGCCGCGCACGGCGAGCCCGACAAGACTTGCCGCGAACCAAGCCTCTTTCCTGAAGAACTCCGTGCCTCCAACGGTGATCGCACTGCGGCCGGCTTCGTGGGCGATCGCCACCATGCTCTGAATGACGATCGCGTTCTCGGAGCGCGTCGTAAGCCGGTTGCCGTGATGCGTGAACGCCTCGGTGCCGTCAGGAAAGTGGAACTTGTTACCGATCTGGATGAAGCGCTCCTGCACGGAATCCGGAACCCGCCATGTGCGGGCTGTCGCGGATGACGCTTGCGGGTTTTCAGGTTGCGAGGCCGCTTCACCAGCCGGCACAACGCCGCCGCGTGTCGCAGGAGCGGCCTTCTTCGCGGCGCTGTCTGCGGGTTTCTCTTTGCCCGGGCCGGAACGGCTCGCGGCGAAGTCGATGAAATTCGATGCCGGCTCGCCGGCCGTCGCATCCTTTTCAACGGGCGCGGCCGCCGACGATTGTTTCGCTCCCTTCGCTCGCTTGCGACGGGTGGGCTCTTCGGGCGGGTTATCGGATGTGTCAGACACGAAGTCTCCTAGCGCTCACGCAGTGCGGCGACGAACGACTCCACGGCAGCGTCGAGCTCGTCGGAGGCGAGCCGCTCACCGTCAACCTTTTGGGGAAGCACAACTTGCTGGAGATCGACATCGAAATCCTCCAGCGTCAGCTCTTCAATGTGCGCGATCTCCTGCTGAGTGGCTCGACGCCCGCGGCGCCGGCGCGGCGGTTGCGCGCCCGACGTCGCAGGCGGTGTCGCTCCCTGTGCATCCGCCTCAGCGCTCACGGTTACTGGAGAGGGGGCTTGCGCGAAGGACGGAAACTCGCCGCTGGCCAACGCCGGCGACGCGTACCGCGGTGGCGCGCCGATGAGTCGCTTGAAACGCCGGTCGCTGAAGTAGCGAATCTTCTTGCACCGCACCGGCCGGATGCCTTCGTAGAACACGATCGCTTCGTCGCTTCTCATCGCTTGAACTTCCTGCGGCAGCATCAGCGGCCGGCGTTGCTCGCTGACGCTCACACTGCGCGACCGCTGCGACTTGCCAAAAAGGTCGAACGCGGGCTTGGAGACCGAGCGCGCCTTGACCGTGATCGTGCCAAGCTCCTCGGAAATTTCGCGTGCGTCCGAGTACTCATCGGCGCCGAACACGACGCGCGCGGCGAGATTTCGCAGAATGGTCTCGGCGGCGTTCACGCCGTAAACCTCGCGCAACTGAGAGCGGGCTTGAATCGCGAGCACGACACGAATGTTGTAGCCGCCCATGAGTCCGATGGCCTCGGCAATGATCGGGATCTTGCCGAGCGACGTGAACTCGTCGAGCAGAAACATGACTTGGTAGACGAGCTCGAGGTTGTGCTCGGGTAATTGGCGCGTCTGCAGCGCGATGGCTTGCTGAAAGAACAGCGACAACACCGGCCGCAGCCGGTGCAGGTCTTCGGGCAGCACACCGACGTAGATGCTAAGGCGCTTCGAGCGCAGCTCCCGCAGGTCGAAGTCGTTGCCCGACGTCGCCCAGTCGAGGATGGGGTTCAGCCAGAGGTCGAGCCGCGACGTGAACGTCTTGCGGATGCTCGACGCCGTGACGGGCGCGAGATCGATGACGTCGCAGAGCGCGCGCACGCATTCCGGTGAGAGTGGGTATTTTCCGCTGTTGCGGCCCTCGATGAGCCGCTTCCAATGCGCGCCGAACCCTTCGTCGTCGGACGCCATGCCCTGGCGCAGAATCTCGCCGATTGTCTTCGGCAGGCTCGGCGTCTCGAAAACGTAAAGGCCAATACCAAGGAACAGTGTTCGTGCCGAAGCCGTCCAGAACGGATCGACGCCCGGACTTTCCTGGTAGAGCATGTCCGAGATGCGCTGCAGGCCGTTGATACGCAGCGCCGGGTCGTCCGGGATGTAGCCGAGCGGATTCCAGCGCGCGGTATTGCGCGTCTCGGAAAACGGATCGAAGAGGAACACGGCATGACCCGCCTGCGCTCGATGACCCGCCGTGATCGTGTAATTCTCGCGCTTCGGGTCGACGCAGATCAGCGAATCCGGCCATTCGAAGAGATTCGGGATGACGATGCCCGCGCCCTTGCCGCTGCGCGACCTTGCGATCACGGCCACTCCCTGCTGTCCCGGCAACCGCAACAGCCGGCGGCCGAGCCGCGCGAGGATGATGCCGCCGGGCGATAAAAGCCCCGCCCGGGACACTTGCGCCCGAGTCGAGAACTTTGCATCGCCGTGCAACGCCGGTGCCCTAGGCTTGATCACCACCAGAAGCGCGATCAGCACAGGAGCGAACCCGGCGACGGAGCTAATCCAGAGCTTACGGCGCACGTCCTCGCGCCCACCGTAGTAGTACGCGTAGCGCGCCACGGTCACTGGCGTCGCGGTGCGCGGATCGGCGCCCACCCACTGCAGAAACACAAAACCGGCGAGGTATTGCGCACCGATCGCAACACTCATCGTCATCAGGAGACCCTGTAACCCGCGCGCGAGCCACGCAGGCTTAGCGCGTGGCCGCCAGCGTGCGGTGCTTGCGTGCTGGGTCATACCAGATCTCTTTGATGCAACGCTGGCGATGCTCGACGCCGAACTGGACGACTACGTCGATCAAGAGATAGAGCAGATTCTTGATCTCCTCGCGGGCCAGTTCCTGGCCGGCACGGCTCTGCTTGACGAGCAGCACGAGCTGTTCGAACGCGAGCTCGGCGCTCGCGGCGTGAATGCTGGTGATCGAGCCCGGATGACCGGAGTTGACGTTTCGGAGATAGTCGAACGCCTCCTCCCCGCGGAGCTCCGCGAGCAGAATCCGGTCGGGTTTCATGCGCAGACAGCTCTCGAGTAGCTGTTTCGGCGACACTCGCGCCAAGCCTTGATCGTCCTTGCTGTAGAACAGGCGCACGTGGTTGTCGTGCCGATCCAGCACGAGCTCCTTCGCATCCTCGATCGTAATCAGTCGCTCGTCGGGTGGGATTTCCCGAATCAGCGCCTTCGTGAACGTCGTCTTGCCGGAGCCCGTCGGACCCGACACCAGAATGTTCCGCCGGCGCGCGACCGCAAGCTGCAGAAAGCCCCGGTACTCGCTCGCGTCGAGGAGGCGCGTGAGCTCAGCCTCCGTCTGATCAAGGCCATGACTCGCACGGCGCGTCGTGCGAAAGAGCCCGCGCGCTTCAAGTTCCTGGAGCGTCCAGATCTCGTCCGCCGGCCGCCGTATCGTGATCGCGACTGTGCCCGGAGTTGTCGCCGGCGGCAGCACGATCTGGATGCGCTCACCACCCGGCAGTGCAGCAGACAAGAGCGGCGATTCCGCGTCGATGCGCTGGCGCGTCGAGTTCGCGACGAGCCGCGCGAGCGCCTGGCACCAATCGAAGGTCGCAAATTCAAGCGGCACGCACCGCCAACCCTCGCGCGTCTCGACGTAGGCTTCGCCGGGCCGGTTGATGCAGATCTCGGTCACCGCGCGGTCCGTCAGGATTGGACGAAGGGCGCGCAGGGTGAGATCGAGCGCGGAGGATTCGACGACGGCCGGTGGACGCGCGAATACCGCCCCAGCCGCTTCTTCGCCCGGCCCCGCGGGGGCGGGATTAGCGGGCGACGGGGCGAAGCTCATACACGCTCCGGAAATCTAAGTCGCGCGCGACGAGCACCTGGATGCGGTCGCCTTGCGGCTTCACGACGGTCGGCGGGATGTCGACGGTCGACCGCAGGACCTCGGTCATGATGTCGGACGTAACCGAAGGATTGAGAACGAGGGTGTCGCCCTCCTCACGCTGCCCTGCCACTGCTGCTTGAACCGCGCCGTCGATGACGCTGATGAGAATCGCTGCGCCGAAGCGCTCAAGAAAATGCCGATCGACTTCCCCGGGGAGTCCCGACCGGCCGAGCTCGTCGGTGCCAGGCGACGCGAGCGGCACGATCACGCCGCGCGGCGTGCGCGCTTCGGTCCAAAGCACGAAAAGGCGCGCCGCGCCCTGCCGCACCTGGCCCCGAGTCTCGCCGACGAGCTTCGTGCCGCGCTCGAGCAGCACGACGGCGCCGTCGGCGCCGAACGTGTCGGTGGCGAGCACGCACGTCGTCATGCCGGGCAGCGATGAGTCGATCGCCGTCTCGAGCGTGCAGTCTAGAAACGCGCCTCTCGGCAAGAGCAACCGTTGCGTCGGCAGTACCCGAGCTTGGACCGCCGGCGTAGCGCTCGCCCGCAACAGCGTGTCGAGATCGCCGCCGCCCGATGCGTCGTCCCCACGCGGGGCGTCTTCGACCGTGGTTGCTGCCGTTCGCGAATTGCTCGCCGAGAACGCGGCGCCCGCGAGCTGCCGCTCGAGCTGCAAGTCACGCGGCATTTGTGCCGTGTAGCTCGCGGCCGAGTACACGGGCCGCGGCTCCGGCTGCGCCGGCACCACGGCTTCGGGCGGTGGCTGGGGCGGTCCGCCTAGTAGGTTCTCGAGCGGTGATGGCGCTGGCGGATCGACGCGGCCGAGCGGCCGCAGCGCGATCTCGGCGCTCGCGTTTTCCGCCACCGATGCTGTCGCCGTGCTGCGCACGCGGCCGCTTCCCACGCTGGTGTAATACCAGACAAGTAAGCCGAGCCCGATCGTCGCCATGAGGCCGAACGCGAGCATATTACTCAGCCGCGTTTGCAACGACGGCGGCCGCCGCACGGCGCTCGTCGCCCGTTCGCCCTCGACCGCGGTTCGCTCACCGTCAACGGCGGGAGGCGGCGATTCTGGCACACCCGTCTCCTGCTTTCGGCGCCAGCCGCTGAACCATGTCATGGCCGCGACACCTTCACGTCACGCTCAACCTGCGGCGACACGGTGCCGCTCTCGAGACGTGACCCGACGCCCGAGAAGCCCGCATTCACGATGCACCCCGTGAGGCGCCCGCGTCGCAGGATCAGTTTCGGCGCGAGCCGGTGAATCACAACGTCGCCCGCGTCCATCGAGAAGTTGAGCAGCGATTCCGAGTCGTCCTCATTGCGCACGAAGATCGCGGGCATCTCGGCGCGGTCGCTGAACGTGATTCGCATCTGCACCCCATCGTCGGAGGCGGCGACCGGGCGCAACGACCCGTGGCCGCAGTACCAATAGTCCGTGTTGCGCGGCCGTTCGGCCGGCGCGGCGGCGAGCTCGCGTTCGATCAACGCCTCCGGATTGTCGCCGTTCACGGCGGGCGGCGGCGGATAGACGAACCGCACCGCGTACATCACTTCGTCGGTGGCACGATTCGGGGCACGCTCGAGGGCCGTGTAGTCGAAGCGGTAGGCGCGGCGGTCCGTGAAGACGACGAGGTTGGTCGCGACGACGGCAGCACGCGGCTTGATCAGCACGGAACTGCCGTGCGCGTCGATCGTGACGCCTTCGAGGTCGCCGCCCCCCGTGCCTGCGAACCCTTCGCCGTCCTCGAAGATAAGCTCGATCGCGTAGCCGACAAAGCCCTGAAGCTTGTATATCTCGTCGCCGTTATAGAAAGCCGTGCGGATGCGAGAGTCCACCTGGCCACGCGCCGGCGTCGTCTCGGCCACAGCGCGGAATGCCGCTAGCAGGCCAATCGAAGCAACCATGCACGATACGACGGACCGCCTCACGGCGCGGCTCCCGACGAAGAGCCGCTGACGGCGGGCAGGGCCTCAGCCTCAGTGCGGTAGTCGACGACCTTGAACCCGAGCGGATTCCAACGGCGCATCCGCGGATCGGTAGCAGGCGTCGCATAGACGTATTGCAACGTGGCGATCCACTGGGACATCTGTTCAGCGCCGTTGCCGGAGCGCGTCGTCTTGATGAATCGGACCTGCGCGAGATCCTCGACACCACTGCTACGCTCGAAGAACGTGATCGAGCTCACCTGAACGCGAACGCTGGTTCCATCGCGATGGACGTTCAGCGGTGAGCCGGGATTCGTGCGATCCCAGAGCGCCATCCATTCCTGGTGTCGCCCCGGCGCGTGAAAGCTTGAGCATTCCTCGTAGTCGCTTTCGGCAGTCGAGAAGTTGAACCGCTCGCAGACAGTCAGGTAGTGGTCGAGAAGGTAGCGCGTGACGACCTCCGACATGGGCGCTTGGCCGACGAACACGGGCACGACGTCGACGATGCCGGTCGTGTTGTCCACGCGGATCACGAACGGTTCCACGCTCTTCAACGGCATGAGGAGCATCAGCGCAACGATAGCGACGGCGGTGAGCACGCAGGCGCCGGTCGCGACGCGCCACGCGACGCGGGCGCTACGTGCGTTCTGAGCGGCGCGATCCGCGTCCCAGGATGCGGCCTCGGCAAAGTAGGCGGCGAGCGCTGTGTCCTGGCTCATGGTTGCACGTCGTTCGATTGAGGCGTCGGGAGGTTCAGGGAGAGCACGGGAGCATTGATGGGTACCAATGGCCCGTCGCAGTCGACGCGGTGGGCCTGCGTACTGCAGGCGCAGACCAGAAAGGTCGAGAGAAGCGCGAGCCCCACCTTAGTAATGAGTGTCATCTTCGGCATCCCGCTCACCGGTCGTAGCGCAGGACGTTCTGCCGCGGCCGCGTCGCGCGCGGCATCCGCGCGCCTATGAGCCGCTGACCCGCCTTGCGAGACAAGCTGTCCCAGCGGCTCGTGTCCCGGTCGATGAATGCGCCGCGCGAGAATTCGCCTGCCCGCCGGCCCACGAACCGGCCGACACCTGCGCCCATGCGCAGCACACTGCCCACCGCACCGAAGCCCGACAACGCGATACCGCTGGCAAGGCCCTGCGCCATCGCAGGCACCTGCCGCATGATCAGGAACGTCAGCGCCGCGGCGACGCAGACCTTGATCGCGTTCGCGATCTCGATGCCGCCGCCCGTCGCCGCGGCCGCCTCCGCGGCCGTTGAGATCACCGCGAGCATCAACGCCGCGACGAGCACGGTAAGCACAGCGAGAAAGGCATAGTTGCTGAGTTGCGCGATCCACGCTTCGAAAAACCGCTTCGTAGATTCAAAAAAAAAGAGCGCTATGAATATCGGGCCTAAAGCCAGCAGCACGGCGAGCGCAATACGGCTCATGACAAGCAGGAACATCGTGTAGACCGCGGTGAGCCCGACCGCGAGATAGATGGCGAGCGCGGCGAAATAGAAGATGATGTCCTCGCCGAAGATCTCGCCCTTCTCCATCAGCAACGACGCCGCATCGTCGCCGTCGAAGAAGATCTCGTCGACCACGGCGACCGGCTCGAAAGGCGGCGCGCTCGGGTCACGCGCCGCAATGACGCCGGCCGCCAAGGCCGTCGGCGCACTGAAGAAGGTATCGACGATGACCTCGTTGTAGAGCCACAGCTGCAGCGAGAGCCCAAGAACGAGCGCCAGCATCAAGAGGCGCTTCGCGCCTTCGAGGAACGGTTCCTCGATCTTGCCCATCAGCTGCAAGTAGCCCCAGACGATGACGTAGAAGACCCCAAGCGTGATGATCGCCGGCTCGAGGATCGTGGCTATGGCCGCCGTGTTATCGGCGATGTAGCGCGTCAGGATGTCGGTCAACCAGGCGTCGAATTCGGCAAAGAATCCCATACGTCACCTCCTATTTGGCTCGAGGCCGACGGGTGGCAGATCGCGCAGCGATCCGCGACTCTCCAAGCGCTCGGCTTCGATTGCATTGACGCAGTCGGCGCTCTCCCCGCTCGTCCCGGGATCGTTTGCGCACGTGGCAAAGACTTCGCGGCGAAGCTCCGGATCGGCGCGGTACTCCTCGACCGTATGCCGCGCGACGTCGGCGCCGGGCGTGCAGGCGGCGGCGCTGAAGACAGCAAGCGCGCTGATGAGGACTCTCATCTGCATGTCTCCTCAGTCGTTGAGGCCAATGGCCGGCACGCGGCGCAGCGAGCCGATGTGCGCGACGGCGAGCTCGCGCGCGCGTTGCTCCCTCGCCCGATCTTCGGCCTCTAGCGTCTGGTAGAGCACCATGAGCTTGGTGTGCTCGTTCTGCAGCATTGCCTGCTCCGCCGCGATCCGCGCCTGCAAGTCGAGCGCGGCCTTGGAATCGGTGGCGCCGGGTATCGCATCGATCAGCGACTGCAAGGCGGCGAAGCGCTCGCTGCTCACTTGCAACGCCTGTCGGCTCGTGACCTGGAGGAGCGCCGCGGACTGGCGAGCCGCCTCGAGCTGCTCACGCTGATCAGGCACCAAGTGCGCCGTCTCGGCGGGCGTCAGCACGGCATTGCCCTCGACGACCGCTTCGATCTGCGCACCGAGCGCGGCGTAGCTTGTCTCGACACGGCGCAGCGTTCGCTCGAAGACTTCCCAATCGGGTGGCAGGTAGTTGCGGGCAGCTCCGGCCAGGAGCCGCTCCATGCCGCGTGAACCCGTGAGCGCAGCGAACTGCGCCTGTGCCTGTGTCAGTTGGTTCCGCGCATTGGCGAGTTGGTCTTGCAGCACACGTAGCTGCTGTGCCATTTGGATGATCGCACGAACGTCGACCACAGCCATTTGCGCGTGGGAACCCCACGAGGCGAGCGTACAGATGAGCGCCAGAGCGATTGCTGCGCGTCTCTTCATGACCGTGTCTCCTGTTCCAGAAAGGTTGGCAACCAGTGTTGTGGATCGGGGCCGGTGCGGGCGATAAGCCGGTGCAAGTCTTCAACGGTGCGAGCGCGGCCCGAGATCACTTTGAGCTCGGCGTCAAAGCCCTTGAGATCGAGCTCGCAGACGACCGAATAGTGGCCTTGCTTGATCAAGAACTGCCTGGAGCCCGGCTCGAGCTGCTCTTTAAGCAGCTTAAACTCGCGCTCCGAGAGGCCGAATCCATCGATGTACTCGGCGGCGTTTGCATCGGGATTTGGGAAAAGAATCTTGGTCGGCGTCTGCTCGATGATCGTGCGGCTGATCGGACTCTCTAGCACGTCACTCGCGCTCTGCGTCGCAAGACACATCACGCCATTCAACTTACGCCAGGTCTTCGGGCCATCCTTGGCGAAGCTCTCGAAGGCCGGATCGGCGAGCAGCCTCCAGAACTCGTCCATCCAGCAAACGAATCGGCGCCCGTCAAGGAGCCGGCGAATCACATGAAAGATATAGAGCGTGACCGGCGCACGCATGAGCGGATGATCGAGAAAATCAGTGACATCGACACCGAACAAGCTCGCCTCTGCGAGCGATCCCACGAAGAAGTCCCGCGCGTTGTCGAAAACCCAGGCATAGGGACCCTGGGTGCTCTCGCACCAGCGCGCGAGGCGCATGTGAATGCCGTCGGCGCGTGTTGCGTCGGTGAATTCGATCAGACGTGACAGCCGCCGTGCCGGCACGTCGAGCGCGAGCGTGCCCGTCAAAGCCGCATCGAGATCAGCCTCCTCTCGGTGCGTGAGCGGCGCTGTGCTGCGCACCAAAGCACGTAGCCATGTCTTGAGAAACTCGACGTTCTCGGCCGTCGGCGGCAGCTGCATCGGGTTGAAACCCGTCGGCATGCCATTTTTGAGCGGCACGTACGTGCCGCCCAACGCGCGCACCAAGATCTCGAGTCCGCGGTCCTTGTCGAACAGGACCTGCGTTGCTCCTTGGCGGCGCAGCAAGGCCACGAGAAAGCCGATCAGCACCGACTTGCCCGAGCCGGTCGGGCCACAGATAAAGGTGTGTCCCGTGTCCTTGCGGCTGCCGCCTTCTGGGTCTTTCGGATCGCTCGCGTGCAGCGAGAAATAGTAGGGCGAGCGCGCGCTCGTGATCAGGAGCGCAAGCGCATCGCCCCAATGGTTGCCGGCCGCACGCCCAGATGGGAAATTGTGGAACGGGTTCATCGCGCACAAGTTGCGCGACGTGATGGGCGCCTTGCGCGGTCGCATCCCAAAGCATCCTGGCAGCTGCGCCCAAAACGCCGCCTCGAGCGCCAGATCTTCACGCGCCATGATCGCACCCGTGTCGGCCAGCATCGCGCGGGCGATCGCGAGGTCGTCGTTCAAGGCTTTTAGGCGCTGCTCATTCGTCGCGCTGCGCCCCTTCGCAGCGAGGCGCGTCAGCACCTGCAACGTGAAGTGGTGATCACCCATCACGAACTGGTTTGACGTCAGCTCATCGAGCGCATCCTTAAGCTGCTCGGCCTGACTCACCGCGAAGTCGCCGGCGTTCGCCATCTGGTTGTACTGGCGCTGCATCAGACCCTGGCTCGCGGCCTTGCTCAGAAAAGCAAAAGACTGCGTCAGTACGAACTCGAAGGGAGCCGAGAGCAGCGCGTCGTACATCCCAACCGTCGTGGGTGTCGCGTACTCCTTGATGCCTAAGATGGCACCGAAGCGCGTATCCGTCGGAAGGCGGTACTCGATGGTCTCGGTGCCGAAGATTACGCGGGTGGTCGCGAGTGCCTCGTGGATTGGCGCCCTCGGGAGCGGAACCGGTGCCCCTTCCGCGTTGAGCAGAGAGCTCAGGAACTCGAGCACGCGCGAGTAGTGGCGGCCGTTCGCCTCGTAGACTCCCAACCGGTCAGGCTCGTAGCGCGCGAGGGACGACAAGAGGGTCTGTGCTAGTTTCTCGCACGCATCCAAAGCGTCGACCTGCTCCGTCACAAGATTGCGGGCGGTCTGCGTTTGCAGGAGGCGCGACAGTAGGTTCGGCGCTGCCCCGACGACGGGTCGGTAGACGACTGAAAGGTAGAGCTCATTGACCATCAGCGTTTCTGAAGAGAGACGCGTGCCGTAGCGCGCTATCAAACGCTCGGCGAAATCGTCTCGGCTTCGCCCCTCCGCTAAGGGCGCGCGCGCGAGCTCGCGCCGGCGGACGACGTGCGTCCAGAGGGCCACGTTCGGCGCGGCAAGACCGCGCCAGAGGACGTTCAGGCGCTCGTGCCAGTTGTTCAGTACTTCGTCATCAGCCGTCTCGAAGCTGCCGCCGTCGAGCTTAAAGATTTGGAGGTATTCGCCGGCGTCCGTTCGGAGGACATTGGCTGACACGTGCGCGCGATATGGTATGCGAAACGCCGCCGGCAGCTCGCGACCAAGGGCAGTCGCGCGTCTCATACGATTCGCGCCAGCGAGGCGCCGCGGCGCAGACCACGCCGGTTTGGTAGGTCCAACGGAAGCGGCGAATAGCTCGCGCCGCGCCAGAACCGGATGCTACCGAGATACGCGACGAGACGCGTCTTCCCCCACATCAAGAGCAGATCAAAGTAACGCGCGTCTCGTGCGCAGAGCAGCATGCACACGCCGTGGATCGGCGGTGCGATCAGCACGACCAGGAGGTTCTTGGTGAGCAGGAAAACCTCCATCGTGAACGCAGCATTGAGCAAGAGCGCTGCGTAGGTCACTCCGAAGCGCATCGGCGGCCGCGTCACGCCGACGAAGAGCGGATCTGCAGTAACACCGGCGTTCCGTGCTTCCATCGCTGCGACCCTAGACGCCAAACATGCCGCGGATCCACGCGACGATCTGCGGCGCACCGAAAATTGCCGCGATGCCGACGATCGCACCGATTACCCAACCCCAGGAGATTCGGCCGACGGCCGCCGCAATCGCAAGCGCGATGACAACGAGGATCGCGATAGGTGTCGCAATCGTCAGTGCGAAGTCCACGAGAGAATTGGCGCCCGTATCGAACGGTGAGGCTTGGGCCATGGCGACCACCGGACTCAACGAGGCCGCGCCTACGTTCAAGCGCGTGAAGTGACAGCCGACACGGCGGGATAGAACGAAGCGTTTCACCGATCACCTCCTGGCGTTGTTCTGCGTGCCATCCGACCACGATTACCTGCACGCCAGGAACGCCGGTTTCCGGGAAAATGCCCCGGTTACTTCGGCCACCGCACTGCGAAGTCGCAGACGTATTACGTCGAGCGATCCGGAACCGACCGAGGCGGTCTATGCTTTCTGCGCCGCACATCGGGGTCCGATGCGCGCTCGAACTTGCCGGAGCGGCTCGCGGCCCGCCGCTCCGTGAGCCACGCTTCGACTTCCTCCAAATCCCACACGACGCATTTCGACGTGAGGTAGAAACGCCGCGGAAACTCGCCGCGGCGCTCCATCTCGTAGATGGTCGTATCCGCCAACGGCACTATCTTCCGCAGCTCCCTGCGGCGCACCGTAGCGCGCACACGCACCGCTTCGCTCTGAAGAACCGAGGCTACGGCCGAAGCTGTGGTCGGAGTCTCGTTCACGATTGGGACCTCTCTGTTTGGCGGTCGCGTTGAGTTGCGGCGCAATCAGCACGATCCTGCAGAGGCAAATCGCGTTGGCGGGGACGTGGCATCGAGGAGGGCGGCGAGCGCGGGTCTCGTTTGAGCGCTAGATCGCGCGCCACCCACTTCAGCACGTCCGATCGCCGCCATCCGACCCTTCGCCCCCTATATCGTGCCTTGCGCGGAAATCGCCCGACCAACCTCAGTCCCCAGATCATCCATCGCGGTCTGCGCGTCAGACGCGCGACATCGTGAGCGCTCAACAGTTCGGTGATCGGTGGGTACGGTTCGTTGACCCAGCGCGAGAGTCGAACCGGCGCGGGCACTGTGTTCTCGTTCGCGGCGTATGCGTCTTGCACGGTCTCGTTCCTCCGATGGCGTGAAGCCATAGGCTCGCGCACCGCCCGCACGAACACACTCGGCGAACGCGGGGCGAAATAGTGAAAACGTGGCTGGATGGAAAGACGAGTCGGAAGTTTTCGACGGGAAACGGTAGATACTTCGCGAGACACTGCCGGACCTTGCGGAGCAAGAAGCGCCGACTTACAGTCCCTCACTATGAACCCGATGCGTTATCTGCATCCCGTCATCGATACGCCCGCACGTGCGCTGCTGACGATCGTGCGGCTTCCTATCGTCGCGCTGCTGCTACTGCTGGAACCGATCGTGAACGTCGTTTGCGGCGCGATCGTCGTTCTCGGTGTGCTTGTGGCGATAGCATTCGAACTCTCCGCCGTTGGCCCTCGCTTTCCTTTTCTTCAGGTGGCCGGCATTTCTCTCGCGTTCGGCGGGCTCCTTGTTCTTTACCATTCGGCGCTAGCGCTGCTCGTTAGGGAATAGATTGAGCGCGTCGCGCCGCAGCCCCTGCACGCGTCGACGAGAGTTCGCCTGTCAATCACAACCATTTCGGTAGCGTCCGGGAGCGCGGGCTTTGGCCCACTCGGCGCTGCCATTGCTGCTACTTGAGCTTCAGATATCCGTGCGGTCAACCCGTCGAGCCTTGCAGTTCGACACGCCGTGGACGTCCTGCCACCGCATCATCATCCATGGACACCGTTCGAATTGCTGACGCGGGCACGGCCCCGAGCGACCAGGGTCGCGCACGAATCGAGACACTCGCCGAACACGGCCGGGAACGACTCGAATATGCGGTCAGTTGATGAGCTGACGTTAACGACGGGGCGATTGCTCACAATCGGACCCGAAGCGGTCCTTCGCCGCACTGCGTTGGGCTTTTAGACGCCCGCGGTTTTTGGTTACACGCGGATTAAACAGACCGTCAGCCTGCTCGCAGCGCATCTACCGGAGCAGTGCCCGCCGCGCGGGTTGCCGGAAGCAAGCTGGCGAGCAACGCGACGGCCACGAAGATCGCCGCCGCTGCAATGAGGGTGACAGGGTCGACGGGATCCACGCCGAAGAGCTGCGTTGCCAGGACGCGCCCCAACGCGATCGCGCCAACCAGCCCTACCAGCACGCCTAGAATGGCGAGCCGCATGCCCTGCGAGAGCACCATGCCGCGCACGACGGCGGGGCTCGCTCCGAGTGCCAGCCGCACGCCGATCTCCGGCGCCCGCTGGCTGACGACATACGATAGGACGGCGTAGAGACCTATCGATCCGAGAAAGAGTGCGATCGACGCGGCGATCACGAGCAGCGACATCGTGAAACTCGTGCGGCTCACCGACTCGGCTAGCACGCCCCGCATTGGGCGGACGTTCGCCATCGGCAAATCGGGATCGAGCTCCGCAATCGCGCTGCGGATCGTGCTCACGAGGCTGAGCGGCTCGACGGACGCGCGAACCGTCAACGTCATCTGGTCCACGCCGCCACCCGCGGCGTCGAGCATCGGTAAGTACATGAATCGATCCGCGGGAGTATCGAGGCCCGTATGGTGGACGTCGCCTACGACGCCGACCACTTGCGCTTGGGTGTTGTAGAGCCTGACGCGTTTGCCGATAGCGCTCGTCGTGGGCCAGTACGTGTCCTTCACCGAGCGGCTGATGATGACGGAGCCGAGACGGCGAGTGTGGTCGTCCGTCGTAAAGGCGCGTCCCTCGACGAGCGGGATGCTCATCGACTCGAAGTAACCGGGCGTCGTGCGACGCACTTGGAACAGCGGGGGCAGCTCGCCCTCGGCTGGGGGAAATTCCTCGATCGTTGCTACGTTGTTGATGCCGAAGCCGCGCAGCGGCAGCCAGTCGATGGCGCCGACGCGCGTGACGCCCGGAACCGCTTCGAGCCGCTCCAAGAGCCTGTCGTAAAGCTGTGCGACGGCTTCCGGGCTTTCATACTTCGTCGCTAGCGGACGCACGTCGAACGTCAGCACCCCGTCCGCCGAGAATCCGGGGTCGACGGACCGTAGCGCGTCGAAGCTGCGGACCATGAGCCCGGAGCCGATGACGAGCACGAACGCAAGCGCAACCTGCGTCATCACGAGCGCATGGCGAGCACGATGACGGTCGCGGCCGAGCGTGGTGTGGCGGCCGCCGTCGCGCAGTGCACCCATCGTCCGCGCCGAGCTCGAGCCGAGCGCCGGCAGCGCACCGAATAGGAGCGCTGCCAGAGCCGACACGGCGGCCGTGAACGCAAGCGCCGTGCCGCTTACGTCGATTTCACCGAGCCGCGGAATGCCGGCCGGCCCGAGTGCGACAAGTACACGTGTCGCTGCGTGAGCGAGCAGCACGCCCGCGCCACCGCCGACGAGCGCGAGCAACGCGCTCTCGATCAATACGTGCCGCGCAAGCCGCGCGCGGCTCCCGCCGAGCGCCATGCGCACCGCATTCTCGCGGCGCCGCGTCTCGGCACGCACGAGCAGCAGGTTGGCGACGTTGCTGCACGCGATCAACAGCACGAACGCGGTGGTGCCGAATACGATCAGCAGCGGCTCGCGTGCGTCGGCGACGAGGTAGTCGCGAAGCGGGCGGACCACCGCGCCGCCGTCGAAGACGCTGTCGAACCAACCGGTGTTGTAGCCAACCTCGCCGAAGCGGGCGACGAGACTTCGGGCATCGGCAGTCGCGGCTTCGAGCGTGACGCCCGGTGCGAGCCGCGCTATGCCCTGAAGATAGTGACCGCCGAAGTTCGTGCTGGCCGGATCGAGCCTGAACGGCGCCCAGACGTCGACTTCGGGCGTGGGGAAGTCGTAGAACGCCGGCATCACGCCGATTACTTCGCGCGGCTCGCCGTTCAAGTTGATGGTTTTGCCGAGGATTGCCGGATCGGCACCGTACTGGCTCGCCCAGAGCTCGTGGCTCAACAGCACGACGCGCGGTCCACCCGGCGCGTCTTCCTCCGGCGCGGGCAGCCGGCCGAGCTCGGGGGCAACGCCGATGACCTCGAACGCGCTCAACGTCATCGAGGTGACGCGGACCTGGCGCGCAGCCCCGTCGCCCGTCAGCGGCGTCGGCTGGCCCCCGGGGATGTAAGCCCCGATCTTGGCGAAGGAGCGATTGTTATTGACGAAGTGCCAGTAGCCGCGATCCGAGAACGCGTTGCCGCGGTCGCCGGTCGCGCCGCGCGACTCGTGCACCGTCGCCGCCACGCGCACGATCCGATCCTCGTCCGGATACGGCAGCGGTTGCAGTAGCACGCTCTCGACCACGGAGAAGATCGCCGTGTTCGCGCCCATGGCCACGGCCAGCGTCGACACCACGACGAACACGAGGCCGGGCGCTTTGCGCAGGCCGCGCACCGCGGCGCGAACGTCGTCGAGAAAACTCCCGGTGAGCATAGGACCTCCGTTGCGTTTGCCGCCGCTCGCGCGCGCGACGAGGTAGTGGTGCGGCGCGCGCAGGACGACACGCCACGCCTCGCGAAAAAGCCAGCGTGAGGCGGCGTTCTCGCCCTGCGTGCGTGCAATCTCGGCCGCATACTCGAGCGTGTCGCCGACGATGTATTCGCGATGCGCCGCCGGCGTTGCGGCACGGATGATGGCGACGGCGAACCGCATCAGCCGAGCTCCTTGAGTTGCCGCTCGAGCCCCGCCGTCATCCCCGTGAAGGCGTCGTAAGCGCCTTTCAGTGCGCGCGCGCCGAGCGGCCGTAGCTCGAAATGCCTGCGCCGGCGCCCGCCGCGCTCGGCCGTCGGCTCGCCGACGCGCGACCGGACCAGGCCTTTGCCCTCGAGTCGCTCGAGCGTGGTGTACACGGCACTGATCGCGATCTCCCGCCGGGTACGCGATTCGATCTCGCGGCGAACGGTTGCTCCGTACGCGTCGGGTCCGAGACGCACGAGCGCCACGAGAACGAGTTGCTCGAATTCGCCGAGGGTTGGAGGCACTCATATATAGTCTACAATGTTGACCATATATGCAATGGCGGCCGAGATCCATTCACGATCGCCTGCGCGCCGCAGCCGGCGCTGTCCCGGTTTCAACCATCGCGCAAAGCGCGTCTGCAGAACAGGCACCGAGAACGCGGCGGTCTCGCCTGGGAATTCGTTGACCGTCGGTTCATGGCCGAACCACGCCCGATATGAGAGTTGGCCAGTACCGTCGCTAACCGGCGAGAATGCGCTTCACCGCAGCCGCTCGCGCAACACCGATCGTCGTTAGTCAGCCCGCAATGCTTGCATCGGGTCAACGCGAGTCACGCGTCGCGCTGGCAGATAACCGGCGACGGCGGCGGCTGCCACTAGAGCTAGTGCGACGATTGCGTAGGTCCTGAGATCGAGCGCTGTTACACCGAACAACAGTGACTTCATAGCCTGTGCGAGTGCGACGGCTCCGCCCAAGCCGAGCGCGACGCCGGCAAGCACGAGTGCAAGCACCTGGCCGAGTAGCAGCCTTTTCAAGCTCCCCGTCTGAGCGCCGAGCGCCATGCGAATGCCGATTTCTCGCGTCCGCTGCGAGAGCATGTAGCTGATGACACCGTAGATGCCGACGAGCCCGAGTCCCAGCGCCATAGCGCCCGCGCTCGCGAGCAGGACGAGCGTGAGCGCCGTGCGCGCCATCGCGCGATCATAAAAATCGCCGAGGGTCTGCACGCTGCCCAGCGGCAGACTCGAATCCACCGCCCAGACCGCACCTTGCAACTCCTGGAGAAATCCCGCTGTACCGACGCGCTCGCTGCGCACGACAAACGTTACGGTGCGGCTCAGGAACGTAGACAAGGGTTCGCCGAGCGTTAGATACACGGCAGTGGGCGCCGGTTGCGTCAGATTCTCGTGATGAATGTCGCCGACCACGCCGACGACCTCGCGCCAGGGTTGGGCGGGTGACATACGTATCCGTTTCCCGAGCGCTTCGGCCGTGCTTCCCCACTCTCTCACCGCAAAGCCTTCCGAGACAACGGCGACCTGGCGCGCATCGTGATGATCGGCCCATTCGAACGTGCGGCCGGCAACGATGGGCGTGCCCAACGTCTCGAAGAAGCTCGGCGACGTATAGCGAAACTCATTCTGCGGCGGCACGGCATCTTCGGGGGCGCCCTCGATGAAGAAGCCGCTGCTCGTTCGCCTTCCGCTGAGGGGCACTTGCGAGGCGAACCCGACCGACGCGACGCCGGGGATCGCTACGATCCGCTCCTGTATGTCGTTGAACATGCGCATCACGCGCGCGAAATTCGGTACCGCGGCTTGCGGAACGGAGATGCTCAAGGTTTGGACTTGCTCCGGCATGACGAAGCCGGGATCGACGTCTCGCAGCGCCTGAAACGTGCGGATCATCAACCCCGAAGCCACGAGCAGCACCAAGGCGAAAGCAACCTGCGCGACGATGAGCGAGTGCCGCACGCGGTGACGTTCGCGACTCACGCTGTGCGCGCGGCCCGCACTGCTCAGCATCGTGCCGATCCGCGATCCCGCGTGCCTCAAGGCCGGAGCCGCGCCGAACAGGAGCCCCGATACGAGCGAGGCCAAAAGCGCGAACGCGAGCACCGTGACATCAACCCTCACCTCGAGCGCGCGCGGCAATTCGTCGGCCGCGGCAGCAAGCAATAGCGGCAGGCCCAGATACGCCAACGCCAAGCCCAGCACGCCGCCGGCGAGCGCGAGCACTACGCTTTCCGCGAGGAGCGTTCGCGCGATTCTGCCCCGCGATGCGCCCAGTGCAGCCCGGATCGCGAGGTCCTGGCCGCGGATCTCTGACCGGACCAGATGAAGATTCGCGACGTTCGCGCACGCGACAGCAAGCAAGATTCCGATCGTACCCATCAACACCCACAGCACATCATCGAGGTTGCCGACGAAGGTCTCCTTTAGAAACTCGAGCGCCGGCTGCAGTCCTGCAGCCCGCATACGCTGCACATCCGTGCCCGGAGGCAGTGGGAAAGTTTCCATAAGGATCGGAATCATCCGCTCGACGTCAGCGCTCGCCTCGGCCAGCGTAACGCCTTTACGCAGTCGCGCGATTCCATTCTCGGCGAACGGACCGACGACCGCGGTCGCGCGATTCGGCTGAATCGGCACGACCAAATCGGCGCCTTGCTGTAGAAAGCGAAAGTTTCCCGGCAGCACGCCAATGACCGTATGCGCGGCGCCGTCGACAGTGAGCGTCTAGCCGAGCGCGGTATCAGCGCCGCCATAAAGGCGCTGCCAGTAGGCATGGGAAAGAATCACTGTCTTCTCGCTGCCGGGGCGATCGTCCGATTCGGAGAACGCACGGCCGAGCGCAGGCACCACACCGAGGGTTGGTAGAAACTCGAACGTCGTCCTCAGCGTATCGACTTCCTCGGGGTCGCCGGCGCCCGTGACGCTCGCGGTGCCTCCAGCCCACAGTGCTACCGACTCGAATGCCGTGGCGTTGTCGCGGTAAGTGAAGTAGATCGCGGTCGATGCTGGTAACGCGCGCCCGGCCTCACCGTATCGATGCATCAGTGACACGAGGCGGTCGGACTCCGCGAACGGCAGCGGCTTGATGAGGACGCCGTTGATCACGCTGAAGATCGCAGTCGCCGCACCGATGCCGATCGCAAGCGTCAGCACGGTGGTGGCAGTGAAGCCCGGTGCCTGGAGCACCAACCGACGGACGGTTTGGAGTAGCTCTGTCATTTTTCCCACGCTCAGCGGAAAGCTGATGTCCACAACGCAGGCAACGGCCGTGCCAATCGGCGAATGTGGCTTCGTTGACGGAGAACGTGGCCAACCGGGGGGATTGCGGTCATTTACCGATCCCAAGATCGCGCACGGAATCTCGTTATCGGGACGAAGTCTGTTCCGCCCTGATGGCAACGACGCGGGTGCGATGAGGTTAGAAAGCAATCGCGCGAATGACCGTTCTGGCCGCTCTGTTCACGGCCTGAGTGCCCGATCAACACCAGCCGACTGCCCATTCTCGAGCTGAAGCCCATCGGTCACACACACAGACAGACGCACCTGCCGGCGGGGATGCCGTCGGCGAGCCTGATGCCTGCCCCGCCGGTCAAGCCGTTTGACCGCCAATATCTGTCGTCATACTATCTGTCTATGACAGATATAGACACGCGTGCGCTCGATCGCGAGCTTAAGAAAGGCTCCGCCGAGCTCCTAATCCTGTCGTTGCTCGAAGCGCAGCCCCGCCACGGCTATGAGCTCAGCAAGCTGATCCACATCCGCTCCGGCGGGCTCATGACGTTCCACATCGACTCGCTGTATCCGCTGCTGTATCGGCTTGAGGAGCGAGGTTGGATCAAGGGAGCCTGGGTCGAGAAGCCCGACGAGCGTCGCCGCCGGTTCTACAAGGTCACGACACACGGCCGCCGTGTGCTTGCCGCGCAGCTCGAGACTTGGGAGACGTTCGTCGAGGCCGTACGCAGGATCACCGGAGCTCAACATGCATGATTGGCAGAGCGAAATTCGCGCACGGCTCGCGCCGCTGCGCCTTAGACCTGAGCGCGAGGCCGACATCGTCGACGAAATTTCCCAACATCTCGCGGAGCGCTACCGGGAGGCGATCTCGGGTGGTGCGTCGGCGGACGAGGCGACACGCCTGGCACTCGCGGAGTTTCGAGCCGGCAACGCGCTCGCTCAGCGCATTGCCTCCTTACGGCAGGCGCACGCGCCGGCGGCCGTCACGGCGGGTGTCTCAACCGGACGTTTGTTGGAGGACCTTCGACAGGACTTCCGCTACGCGTTGCGCGCGTTCTCTAAGCAGCGGACCTTCGCCGCCACGGCCATTCTGACCCTCGCGCTTGGGATCGGCGCGACGACAGCGATCTTCAGCGTCGTCTACTCCGTACTGATCAAGCCGCTGCCTTATCCGAATGCGGATGAGCTCGTAAGGATCAGACACGGCGCCCCGGGCATCAATGTCGCGGATCTCGCTGCTGCTGAGACCATGTACTTCACGTATCGCGACGAAACTCGATCCTTCGCCAGCATCGGCTTTTGGCAGGAGAACTCCGCGACACTCATCGACCGCGGCGAGCCTCAGCGAGTGCGCGCGCTTCGAGTCACGCACGGCACACTTCAGTCGCTCGGCGTACAACCCATGCGCGGACGTTGGTTTACTGAAGGTGAGCACGGACCAGCGGCGGAAGGCCCGGCCCCGGTCATACTCTCTCATGCGTTCTGGCAGCGTCGGTTTGGCGGCGACGAAACGGCTGTCGGGCGTCAACTCTCGATCGATTCGCAGTCGTCCGAAGTCGTCGGCATCATGCCTCCGGATTTCAGGTTCCTCGACATGACGCCACAGCCCGATGTCATCGTGGCCGTGCGACTCGACCCGGCTACCGCGACAAACGGCAGCTTCGGCTTTCAAGCACTCGCGCGGCTCAGAACCGGGGTCACGCCGGCCGAAGCACGCTCCGACATCGAGCGTGTGCTGCCGGGCTGGCTCAATGCTTGGCCCGTCCTACCGGGAAGCACCATCACGCCCGGTGCTCTCGAGGGTATGCGAATAACGCCGATCATTCGCCCCCTGAAAGACGACGTGGTCGGGGGCGTGGCGAGCACCCTATGGGTGCTCATGGGCGCGATTGGCGGTGTGCTTCTAGTTGCCTGCGCCAACATTGCAAACCTCATGCTCGTAAGGGCGGCCGCGCGGCGGCAGGAGTTCGCCGTGCGCGCCGCGCTGGGAGCCGTACCGGCACGCATCGCGAGAGCGCTGCTCGTGGAGAGTCTCGTACTCGGCGGGGCCGGCACTGTCATCGGGCTGGCCCTCGCGTACGGTGCCATTGAAATTCTCGTTGCGATCGGCCCGGCCAATCTGCCGCGCATCGACGAGATTTCCGTCTCGATGCCTGTACTCCTGTTCACGGTCGTCGTTTCGATCGCAGCGGCGATCACGGTTGGCACAATCACCGCTTTCAAGTACGCACGTCACGTCGATTCGCCCAACGTCGGCGGTGCGCGCGGGTCCACGGGAACCCGTGAGCGGAGCGCGACGCGCAACACCTTGGTGGTCGCGCAGGTGGCGCTCGCTCTCGTGTTGGTCGTGAGCGCCGGGCTGATGATTCGATCGTTTCAGGCGCTGCAAGACGTCGATCCCGGTTTCTCGGACCCTGCCACCATTCAGACGGCGAAAATTTGGATCCCGACCACGTTGTTCCCCGACCCGTACGAATACACGCGGATGGAACGCGAGATTCTCGACAACATCGCGGCTCTGCCTGGCGTGACGTCGGTGGGTTTCGCGAGCACGGCGCCGATGGAAGGACCGGAGGCGAACGGCCCTCCTGTTGCTGTCGATGGGCAAAGGCTCGATGGGCCGATCACGCGCAGAGCGAAGACCATCTCACCGGGCTATTTCGAAGCCATGGGCACACAAATCATTGTCGGACGCGACATCGCGTGGCGCGATATCGAAACGGGTGGCCACGTAGCCGTGATCTCCCAGGACTTTGCTCGCGAGCTCGCAACGGACCTCGAGGGTGCGCTCGGTAAACGTATTCGGCTCCCGTTCGGCCAAGACGCGTGGCGCGAAGTAGTCGGCGTCGTAGAGAGCGTCCACCAAGATGGGTTATCTGCTCAGCCACCGAGCTTCGTATATTGGCCTGTGCTCATGGAGCGCTTTGGTAGCGCGCCCGTGGTCGGAAACTCAGCGGTGACGTTCGTAATCCGCAGCGACCGCGCGGGAACCGCTGGTCTCGTGAATGAAGTGCGAGCGGCGGTGAGGTCTGTGGACACCAGTATTCCCGTTGCTCTCGAAGGCACGATGGAGGACCTTTACGCGAGCTCGCTTGCCCGCACGTCGTTTACCCTCGTCATGCTCGGCATTGCCGGCGGGATGGCTCTGACGCTCGGGGCGATCGGGATCTACGGCGTCATCGCCTATGTCGTTTCGCAGCGAGTTCGGGAGATCGGAATTCGGTCCGCCCTTGGTGCGCAGCCGCGCGATCTCAAGTGGATGTTCGTATTGCACGGACTCGCGCTGAGCGGGATGGGCGCTTTAGTCGGTGTTGTCTCGGCTTTGGCGCTGGGTCGTTTCATATCTTCCGTGCTGTATGGTGTCGGGCCAGCGGACCCAATCGCTTATGCTGCGGCACTCAGCGTAACTGCGGCGGCAGCAGCGTTCGCGAGCTACATACCCGCACGTCGTGCGGCGAACATTGATCCGACCGACACGCTCAGGGCGGAGTAGCTCCGGACCACCGGACCATTACACCAAGGCGTCGAGGGAGGCTAGCGTCTCGAAGTGGCCGATCTCGCGCGAAGCAGCCCCGGCGGGTCAGCATCAGACCAGCGGCGGGCGTTCCGTCGAATCGGGCCATTCGCCCAGCGGTAGCGCTATGCTCGGTGTGTGCGAACGATCAACCCGTTGTGGTCGTTCGCCCGCAAGTGGCGATGCCAAGGAGGTTTGGCGCCGCCGAGCCAGCTCTCTTCCATTCTCCGGCCCCCCGCGGCCACAAACCAGGAAACGCCCTCGCTTACTCGCAGCCTCGCCGATCGGGCCCGGATCGTTCAGAATCCGGCTGACGCTCCCGTCTCTTCGTTGCCGCGCTGTTGTCTCGTTGTCTTAGCCGCCGATGTATTTCTTCGTGAGTTTGAGCACATCGTTGACGGCTATCTTCGCCAGGGCGACTCGATAACCGAAGCCGCGTAACCGGATGGTCGCTGCCCGCAAGTTGAGGCGGGAAAAGAACGGCAGGGTCAATGCAGGTCCAGGCTTGTCGCTGACGACGGCGTAGACAACCTGATACTCGCCCTGATCGGGATCGACTGCGTGGTCCGCGAGCTTATGGCTGTCCGGCAGCTTTGCGTTAACCAGCGATCGGAAGGTTGCGCTCGTTCTGAACAACTCTCCGGAGACGGTGCCTTGCGCGAAATGATGACTAAGGCTTCTTGATTGCCCGTACCGCTTCACGTGGACGATATCGCGCGCGCCCGTGTAAACGTCGCAGAACTCGATCGGCGTCTGCCCAGCTCCCATCGTGATGTTCTTCTGATCCATTAGCGCCCATGCTCCGTTCGAGGCACCGCAAATTCTCGTGTTGTAGTCGCCTTCGCATTCGTCGTTGTATTCGGGGAACGCAATCTCGAACGGCGAGATGCTCTTGTAAAACGCATCGACCTCTTCCACGAACTCCTTGTCGACGCGATACCACTGGCCACTCGTCAACAGATACGAGCGCTGCTGGTAGTCGACCTCCGCGTAGACGCACTTATAGAGTGACCACCGGTGCGTGACGTCGTCGTTCTCGTTTAAACACTTGACGGTCGTGGAACTGAGCTTCGCGAGGTCTACGTCCGCGGTGGTGAACCCACCGTCGATGGACTGATTCAATTCGGACACCCAACTGTCGAAGCTGATGTCGTGGTGCAACGCGTTCTTTTTCTTCGAGCCCCCATATTGAAAGCGCAGGTAAGCGTCCCAGTCGATCCTCTCAGGAACGGCAAGCCAGCATTTCTCCTCATCATGAGCGTGAATGAGCTCAATAGCTCTTTCGTTCAATCTTTCGACGAGATCGATGTCGCTAATCGCCGCAATGTGGTCGACCCAAGGAAAATGCTTCTTGTACTTGTTCGATTGAGACCGTTTCCCGTATTCGGTCAGCTGGGCCGGCAATCCGGCAAGGTCGATGGAAAGGGTCGCGCGTAACGCGTCCTTTCCGTGGAGGCGCGCGCCGAGGGCCGGTTCGGTCGGCGTTCCAGCGACGCCCCGAACAAGGTCTCGCTCCACATCCAGGCCAAACTCCTGCGGCGGTGCTTCCTTGCTGGCTTGCACGTGCGATTGCGTGCCTCGGGAGTCGAAGGACGTCTTGTCGATGCTACGGACGTTGTTATAGGGAATCGAATTAAGCACGGTAAGCAGCCCAAACCGCTCTTCGATGGCATCTTGGTCGATGAGAAACCGACCGCTCGTGCCAAATGCGATCGCGAACCAACTGGAATCGATGTCGATGAGTAGCACGGCAGCAGTCGACGCACCTTTGCCGAACTCCGCGAAGTCAACCGAGCCCTCGAAGAATTGGGCCCACTTTGGTGGCTTGGCGATGGGCTTCTTGATGTGAAGATAGCCTTCTTGTCCGCCGCCGAAATCGATGACCTTACGGACAAGGCCCTTCGCCGTAACGACCGACTCTATTCCCGCGCCCGACGACTTGAGCCGGTAAACGCTGAGGTCAATTAGCGGATCCGCCACAATGATCACCTTTGTGGGACGGTTGCGGGCGAGATTGTTGCAGTAGCTAATTGAGCTCCGGGGTGACGCAAGTCAAAAAACTCAAAAGCTGCGCGACCTGGCTAAGTCGTGGCAGCCCGAGCGAGTGTTCGAATTGGCCGGCCGTTTCCGCTTCTCAGCCGCCGCGCTGCAAAGGCGTCACGACGATCCGCGCAGCTGCCGGACGGCCTCGCCGTAGTAGGCGAGCATCGCGCGCGAGATCGCGCGCGGGATTTCCTCGGGCTCATTGCGCTCGTTGATGACAAGCAGTTTCTTGCGACGATCCGTTGGATGATTCAGGTAGCGAACGATTCCGATGTCGCCACCTTCCGCGGTCAATGACCATACGACTCGCGACGCTGTGGAGAACGGGATCTTGAGCTTCTTGACGATCGAAGCCAGCGTATGGGGCGAACCCTCGCGCTCGGCTTTCCGAACCTCAAGCGAAATTAGGTATTGCGGCAATGTGATGTGCGGAAAAAGCTCGTAGACGGCTTCGAGGGCGGCCAGCATCGCAAGACGCACGCCTTCGTCGTCGAACGTATCGAGCGGAGCGTCCAAACGAGTGGCGCGCGACCCTACATTCTTGCTTTTTCGTGGCATCAGGGTCGATCCGACCCCCAAGTCGCTAGAGCTGCGAATGCTAAGCCTCTGCCCCGTAGAGTCAACTAGCGAAGAAATCGTGGATATTGTCGCGGCATCGGCAGAAGGCGCTTTGGACCGGCAACCGAGTGTGCGGATCGCGTGAGCCGCGCCGCGGACACGTCGTCCGCGTATTCATCGAATCTTTCGACGACCCCGTCCCTGCGCCGGCAGGCTCACCTCTCGAGGGGTGTGACGAGTTTCTCCAAGAAATACCCAAAAACTCGATAACGAATTCGCGTTCGAGCCGGAACACAATTAGGCGTCTCTGGTTGGGTACACAGGTTGGGGCAAATGAACGACAAGCTCGCCGAAGCCGACGAACAGGGACTTCCGCTGTCGCCTCGATGGAAGGGCGCCCGCTCTCTCCGACTCGCTCACGAACTTAACGGCCGGTGCATAGATCTGCTCTGCGATCTTGCCGCAAGGCCCTCGGTAGAGGGGCTACCCGTAATGCTGAGGGCGAATCGCAATCTTTGGTACCGGCTCGATCCCGAAGCTCGCTGGCGACTCGCGGCATTCCCCTTTGTGATTGTTGATTTCCGGTTCAGAGACGAAGCCTGGTGGCGCGGCCGAGGGAGTGTGGAAAACCACGCTGTCGCAGAGTGCGCTGCGGGAGATGCGTTCCCTGTGGAATCGCGCGAGTCCCTCCTTCTCGAGACGATGATGTTTGCTTGGCAGGTCGCACGCGAAGACCAGCGTGTCGCGCAGATATTGTTCGCGATGACGCAGCCTGTCGCGCGGCTTGTCTCATCGCTCGCAATGCAGGAGATCCGCACTCTTGCGATTGATCGGTCAACCCCACTCCGCGTTCGTTGGGAGAACAATGCACAACTCTGGCGAGAGCTGTTGCTCGCGGCTGCCACAGAGGATGAAGAAGCGCTCGAGGAGGTTCGGCTGCACGCGAAACTACTCTTCTGCGGCGATCTGATCTCGCTGAGCAGCGAGTCTTGAGCTCCCCATTTGCTCCCAAAAAAACGTGATCACTTCTCGTTGCTAACCCGCTCGCCAGAAAGCGACGCGTTGCAGTCCCGGCCGCCCTACCGGTCGCTCGTCATGCGGCCCTGCGAGCCACGGACAAACGGGTTGGAGATCGCCAACCGAGGGCGCCAAAAATCGCCTCTCGGCGCGTAGACTCACTCCAAAATGCCATTAGTGGTCTTTTAAGACCATATATGGCAGTCTACGGCCGAAATGAGGGTCCGATCGATCCGACCGGCTTTGACCAGCCGCGGCAATCGATGATCGGCCGGAGCAGCACCAGGCGACTAATGACCATCGCGAGCATTGCGCTGACCTACGCACCGCGGCAGCCCGGCAGCCCCCGAATATGGGCGCACCGCGAATGGCTGAAAGAGCCAGGCGACTTCTCGGCGGGCCTTCTGGAAACTAGCCGATGAGCGATTCATTCCGAGACGCGCGCTTCAATCGGCATTACAGGCGAATCGAGTTGGGGCTCCGGCTGCTCGCCCACGGCGCCCGCCCTCAGACGGCCAGCGATTGGAGCGGTTTAACCCCAGATAGACTGGTCACGCTCAAGCGCCGTTGGATGCCGGACGCCAATTCCGGATTTCGTGGACCGGCGCCGACGTCCTTCCAGCCGTTCTTTCGGTCATCGTTGCGTGCGCAGCATGCGGCGATCTTCGCGAGCCTCCACCGTGCCGTAGCCCTACAACCAGCTGAGAGCAACGAGCCCAATAGAAAAATCGCAAGGTCTCTTGATGACGGTGAACGACTGTGCGAGGCATTCGAGATCTGCAAGGAGTGGGAACCGGACAGCAGTCTAGAGTTCGATCAAGCCGTGCTGCTCGCGTGCGGCATCGCTAGAAGTGAAGAGCTCGAGCTCGCCCGCTGCTCCACGTGCAGCTGCGCACTGCTCATCGACAAACTGGCGCTTCTCGAGGACAAGTGCGACCGGTGCAGAAGGCAGGCACGCAGGAATCCCTCGCACCGGAGTCGTACCAGCCCACATTCAGTTAGGCCCTAGTCCACGGCCAAGCGGGACTTATCCCGGAACGGGCGCATCAGCGCACATCCGCAAGTTCGCTGACCGCGAGACCGCGCCGTTGCTGCGAACTGGTTCCTCGTGCGTTGCGGTCGACGCCAGCGGGACGCTCAGAGCGATGCTTCTGTCGTGAGCATCGTCATGGAAGGCGGTAGGAGCGTCGCCGTGTGAGACCTGCCCGCTGCCCAGGCATCAATCATGTCGGCCCACTCCTGCAGCATGTGACGCCGCTGCTCGGCGTACTCCGCTTTGTTGTATACGCCCCGCGACGAGCGGCCATCTTCGTGCGCCAAGCACTTTTCGATCCAATCGCTGTTGAATCCCAGCTCGTTGAGGATCGTCGATCCGGTGCGTCGCAAATCATGCACGGCGAACGACGCAAGCGGTAGTGCTTTTTGCTTCGCACGCTCAACCAGCAATTGCGTGACGCGATTCAGCGTGGCGTTCGACATAGGCTTGTCGGCATCGTAGCGCGAAGGGATCAGATACTTGGATCCGGCAGCGCACGTATGCAAAGCAACCATGATGTCGAGCGCCTGCTGCGAAAGATAGACGTTGTGTGGCCGAGCCGCCTTCATGCGCTCCTTCGGAATGCTCCACAACGCTTTGTCGAAATTCACTTCGTCCCATGTGGCGTGGATGAGCTCGCTCTTGCGAACGAGCGTGAGCAGTATCAGGCGAAGACCCAGCTTGATCGTCGGGTAAGACGCGACATGCTCCAACTGTCCGAGCATCACGCGGATCTCCGTTGGAGATAGCGAGCGGTCCTTCGGCACGAAGGTCGCGATCGAAGACGGCAGCACCTCGTCCGCCGGATTGGCCGCCTTCTCGCCGTGGAGGTTAGCGAACGTGTAGATCTGCTTCACGATGTCGCGAGCGATCACCGCCGTTGCGGGAGCCCCCCTGTCCTTGACCTTCGCACACAGCGCGCGCAAGTCGTCAGGCGTGATCTCCTTGAGCAGCCGGCTCTCGAAAGCCGGCCGGATGTCCCGGTCCAGGATGACCTTGCGCATCGAGCGCGTGCTGTCCGCCATCCGAGCGTCCTCGATCCAGCGGTCCGCGAAATCCCCGAAGTTCTTAGCTTCCGCCAGTCGGCGCTTCTCGCGCTGCTTCTGTTGCGACGGCGAGAGACCCCCTGCCACCGCACGGCGTGCGTCCGAGCAGCGCTCTCGCGCCTGCGCGAGCGACAATCCATTCGAGTCATATTGCCCGATCGTCAGCGTTTCTCGGCGACCGTTTAGGCGGTAGTCATACCGAAACGTGATCGTGCCCGCCGGAGAGACGGTGACATACATACCGTCCCGGTCAGAGACCTTGTAGAGCTTTGCCTTCGGCTTGAGGTTGCGCAGAGCGATATCCGTCAGCATACCCGCCTCGTCTCGTCCGACATGCCATTTACCGTCAACCATCTGTTTTCATGCAATGGCTCTGAACCCCGCATTAAATCTGGGCTTTTTAGCATTTTTTTACCGTCAGAACGCTGAGCGATGATGGTCACGCTGACGGTAAAAGAGCATACCGGGGAAGATCGAAATTTTCTACCGCCAGATTTACCGACACTTTGAGTCGGCTGTCGCCGATAGGCAGCGATAGATGCCGAAGGGTATTTCGACTAAAAATCAGTAGCTTGGGAGAAAAACCGATAGAGACTGAAAGACGGCGAAAGGCCCCGGATTATTCCCACTCGATCGTAGCGGGCGGCTTTCCTGAGATGTCGTACGTCACGCGCGAGATGCCGGGCACCTCGTTGATGATGCGGCGCGACACGACGTCGAGAAACTCGTAGGGCAGACGTGCCCAGTGCGCCGTCATGAAGTCGACGGTCTCGACGGCGCGCAGCGCGACGACGTAGTCGTAGCGGCGCCCGTCGCCCATGACGCCGACGGAGCGCACGGGCAAGAACACGGCGAACGCCTGGCTCACCGAATCGTAGAGACCTTGCGCGCGCAGCTCGCCGATGAAGATGTCGTCGGCGCGCCGCAGCAAGTCGGCGTATTCCTTGCGAACCTCGCCGAGAATGCGGACACCCAAGCCCGGCCCCGGGAACGGATGCCGCTGCACGAGCTCCTTCGGCAGCCCGAGCTCGGTGCCGATCTTGCGCACCTCGTCCTTGAAGAGATCGCGCAGCGGCTCGAGCAGTTTCAGATTCATGCGCTCGGGCAAACCGCCAACGTTGTGATGCGACTTGATCAAGTGCGCCTTGCCGGTCTTCGCGCCGGCGGACTCGATGACGTCGGGATAGATCGTGCCTTGCGCGAGCCACTTCACGTCGCGAATCTTTTCGGCTTCGGCGTCGAAGACTTCGACGAACAGCCGCCCGATGATCTTGCGCTTCTGCTCGGGATCGGAAACGCCCGCGAGCCCGGCCAAGAACGCATCTTCAGCATCGACGCGAATGACGTTCGCGCCCAAGTGCTTCGCGAACACGGCCATGACCTGGTCGCCTTCGTTCAGGCGCAGCAAGCCCGTGTCGACGAACACGCAGACGAGCTGATCGCCGATCGCCTCGTGCAGCAACGCCGCGACGACCGACGAATCGACGCCGCCCGACAGGCCGAGCAGCACACGGTCCTTGCCGACCTTCGCGCGCACGGCCGCGACGTGCTCGGCGATGATGTTCCCGGCCGTCCACACGGGCGCGCAGCCGCAAATGTCGAGCACGAAGCGGCGCAGGATCGTCATGCCGTGCTCGGTATGCGTGACTTCCGGATGGAACTGCAGCGCGTAGATCTTGCGCTCGACGTCGGCCATCGCCGCGTACGGTGAGTTCGACGATTTGCCGATGGCGGCAAAGCCCTTCGGCAAGCGCTCGACGCGGTCGCCGTGGCTCATCCACACCTTCAACCGAGCGCCGAGCTTCGCGAGCAGCGGATCGGTGCCCGTGAGATCCACCTCGGCGTAGCCGTACTCGCGGTGGTCGGCCGATGCGACCTGCCCGCCCAACTTCGCGGCGAGCGCCTGCATGCCGTAGCAGATGCCGAGCACGGGCGCGTTGGCCGCGAGCAGCGCGTCGGCGATCTGCGGCGAGCCTGCCTCGGCCACGGACTCGGGGCCGCCCGAGAGAATGATGCCTTTCGGCGCGAACGCCCTGAACTGCTCGGGCGACGCGTCCCACGGCAAGATCTCGCTGTAGACCCCGATCTCGCGGACTCGGCGCGCGATGAGCTGCGTGTATTGGCCGCCGAAATCGACGACGAGAATTCGCTCGGCGTGGTCGGTCATTTACTGTGAACGGTAATTCGGAGCTTCTTTCGTGATCGTGACGTCGTGGACGTGGCTTTCGCGCCGCCCAGCGCCCGTGATGCGCACGAACTTCGGCCGCGTGCGCATCTCGGCGATGTTGCCGCAACCCGTGTAACCCATCGCGGCTCGCAAACCGCCGATGAGCTGCTGCACGATCGCGACGATGCTGCCCTTATACGGCACGCGGCCTTCGATGCCTTCGGGTACGAGCTTCTCGAGCTCCTCGGTCGTGTCCTGGAAGTAGCGATCCGACGAGCCGTGGTGCTGCGCCATGGCGCCGATCGAGCCCATGCCGCGGTACGACTTGTACGACCGACCCTGATAGAGCTCGACCTCGCCCGGCGATTCCTCGGTGCCTGCGAACAACCCGCCGATCATCGTCGAGTGAGCGCCGGCAGCTATGGCCTTCGCGATATCGCCCGAGTAGCGAATGCCGCCGTCGGATATGCACGGCACGCCCGTGCCCTCGAGCGCTTCGGCAACGGTTGCAACGGCCGTGATCTGCGGAATCCCGACACCGGCCACGATACGCGTGGTGCAGATCGAGCCGGGGCCGATGCCGACCTTGACGCCGTCCGCGCCGGCCTCGATGAGCGCCTTCGCTGCTTCGGCGGTCACGATGTTGCCGGCGATGATCTGCAGGCTCGGATACGCGCGTTTCACGGCACGCACGCGCTCGAGCACGTTGCGCGAATGCCCGTGCGCCGTGTCGACGATCACGACGTCGACTCCGGCTTCGACGAGCAGCGCGACGCGCTCGTCCGTGTCCACGCCCGTGCCGACTGCCGCGCCGACGCGCAACGCGCCGCGCTCGTCCTTGCACGCGAACGGATAGTCGTGCGCTTTTTGGATGTCTTTCACGGTGATCATGCCGCGAAGCTTGCCGCCGTCCTTCTTGTCGACGACGAGGACCTTCTCGATGCGGTGCTTGTGCAGCAAGCCGAGCACTTGCTCTTTATCCGCACCCTCGCGAACCGTGACGAGCCGCTCTTTGGGAGTCATGACGGCCGAGACCGGCGCGTCGCGCTGCGTCTCGAAGCGAAGGTCGCGGTGCGTGACGATGCCGACGAGGTTCTCGCCTTCGACGACCGGGACGCCGGAGATGTTCTTCGCGCGCGTCAACGCGATGACGTCGCGAATCGTCGTGTCGGGCGTGACCGTGATTGGATCGTTGATGACGCCGCTTTCGAATTTCTTGACTTGCTGAACCTGCCGAGCTTGGTCCTTCGGCGACATGTTCTTGTGAATGATGCCGATGCCGCCTTCCTGCGCGAGCGTGATCGCGAGCCGCGCCTCGGTCACCGTGTCCATGGCGGACGAGATGATCGGGATGTTCAAGCTCAAGGAGCGCGTGAGCTGCGTCTTGAGCTTTACTTCGCGCGGCAAAACCTCGGAATAAGCGGGCTCTAAGAGGACGTCATCGAAGGTGAGCGCCTCGTGAATGATCCGCATGGCGGAGCTCCCGGGGAATTTGAGCCGCGCAGTTTACTAGGCTCGCCCCGCTGCGAGCAAATCGCCCGAGGTGCTCTATAATGCCGCCATGCAGCCCGGCGACTCGCTCCACTTGCCGTTCGAGGAGCGACGGATTCTCTCGGTCTCGAGTTTGAATCGCGAGGCCCGCCGCATCGTCGAGACTGGCCTCGGCGTCGTCTGGGTCGAAGGCGAAATCTCGAACCTCTCGCGCCCCTCTTCGGGGCACCTCTATTGGTCGCTGAAGGACGCCGAGGCGCAGGTGCGCTGCGCGATGTTCCGCCTCTCTGCGCGCGGCTTGGGCTTCGAGCTCGCGAACGGTCAGCAGGTGTTGCTTCGAGCACGCGCAAGCCTCTACGAGGCCCGCGGCGAGTACCAGCTCATCGTCGAGTACGCCGAGGAAGCAGGCGAAGGCGTTCTACGCCGCAAGTTCGAGGAGCTGAAACGCACGCTCGCAGCCGAAGGGCTGTTCGAGCCTACGCGCAAGCGCGAGATCCCGAAGCTCCCGCGGCGCATCGGTGTCATCACGTCGGCGACCGGCGCTGCGCTGCACGACGTGCTGACCGCCTTGCGGCGGCGTTTTCCGCTGACCGCGGTTCTGATCTACCCGACAGCCGTACAGGGCGCGGGCTCCGCCGAGGAGATCGCGCGCACGCTCGCGCTCGCCGATCGGCGCGCCGACTGCGACGTCATCATCCTGACGCGCGGCGGCGGCTCGCTCGAAGACCTCTGGTCGTTCAACGAAGAGATCGTGGCGCGCGCGATCGCCGCGATGACGCTACCGGTCATCTCCGGCGTCGGCCACGAGATCGACTTCACGATCGCGGACTTCGTCGCAGACCTGCGCGCTCCTACGCCGTCCCAAGCCGCCGAGCTCGCTGTGCCGGATCAGCGCGAGTGGCTCAAGCGGTTCGCGCACCTCGAGCAGCGGATCGCGCAATACGCACGCCACCACCTGACGAAGGAGCGGCGGCACGTAGCGACACTCGCGCATCGTTTACAGCGCTGCAATCCGAACGTGCAGCTTCGCGAGCGCGCGCAACGGTTGGACGAGCTCGAGGCACGGCTTCGCCGCTCGATCGAGCGGCGTATCGAAACGCGCAAGCTCAGGCTCGCGCGCGTCGCCGCGGCCGTCGCACATGCAAGCCCTGCGCACCGTCTGACGCGCACGCGCGAACGCTGGCGCACGGCGCACGGCGACTTGCGCCGCGCATTGCTGCGGCAAGTCGAGCGGACGCAGCAGCGGTTCAAGCTCGCGTCGCGAGCCCTGACGTCGTTGAGCCCTCTCGCGACACTCGAGCGCGGCTATGCGATCGTCACGTCGAGAGACGGCAAGGTCCTGACCCACAGCGGCATGGTAGCGCCCGGCTCGGCAATCGACGTGCGACTTGCGCGCGGCAGCTTGGGCGCCTTGGTCGACAAGATCGAGCCACCCAAGAGCTAGCGAGCGCTAGATCCAGAGCTCGCGGAGCGCCAGCTCGATTGCATCGAACGGCTCGGCTCGCACTCTTGCGTCCGCGTCGTGCGTGGCGGCCAGCGACCAACGCTGCGACTCCAGCCGCAATACCTCGAGCGTCTGCTGTAACGGGTCCAAGAGCCAAACGTGGCGGACGCCCGCACGGGCGTAAATCGCCAGCTTCTTGCGGCGGTCGATCGTCTCCGTTGACGGCGACAGAACTTCGCACAGCCAGTCGGGTGCCAGCGTGAGATATGCGACGTTCGGTACAGCCGGCATTCGCTCGCGGCGCCAGCCTGCGACATCCGGTACGAGAACGTCGTCGCCGAAGTGCAACTCTGGCTCGTTGAGAAACAACCACCCGCCCGGACCGTTCTGGCCGTCCTGGAACGGGTTGCTGAGCTTGACGAAGAGCCGCCCGGCGGCGTGCGCATGCGGCAACGCCGGACGCGGAAATGCATAGAGTTCGCCGCCCAGAATCTCCGCGACGAAATTCTCCGGCACCGCACAGAGATCGGCGTAGGTCGCGGCCTTCTTCAGCGGCTTCGTCACGCGCCGAGGCTAGCATGGCCGTGCAAGCGGAGAGCAAGCCCGAATTCGGCTGCTCCGCGGAGTTACGCGAAAAAGCTCGCGAGGATCGGCCGGTAGTTGTCCATGTCGACGAGGAACGAGTCGTGCCCTTGCAGCGAGTTCAGCTCGACGAACTCGACCTCGCGCCCCGGCGCCTCGAGCCCTTCCGCGAGCTCGCGCTGCTGGTAGATCGGAAACAGGAAGTCGGTCTTCACGCCGATGATCAACGCGCGCTTCACGGTCAGCTTGCCGAGTGCAGCGTCGACCGATCCGCCGTGCTCGGCGACGTCGAAGAAATCGCTTGCGCGAGATAGATACAAGTAGCAGTTCGCGTCGAACTGCCCCGTGAACTTCTGCGCATGGTGCTCGAGATAACTCTCGATCTCGAACGTCGGGCCGAACGGCTCGCCGCTCGCGTCCGTGTGGGATGCGCGCTCGCGACCGAAGCGCAGGCGCCACTCCTCGGCCGATCGATACGTGATCATGCCGAGCTTGCGCGCGAGCCGCATGCCGACGAGCGGCTGCGCGTCGCGCGGATAGTTGCCGCCCATCCACGCGGGGTCCTTGCGGATGATCTCGCGCTGCGTCGAGCGCAGCGCAATCGCAAACGGCAGCGAACGCGGTCCCGACGACATGCTGACGAACGCATTCGAAATGCCGGGGAACAGAATTTCGAACGCGAGCGCCGTCATGCCGCCCATCGACGGGCCGACGGTCGCAACGAGCTTGTTCACGCCGAGATGCTTGATGACCTCGAAGCCTCCGCGCGCGACGTCCTCGAGCGACAACACGGGAAACTTCAACCGATAGATGTCGCCCGTGCGCGGATCGACGGAAGCCGGCCCCGTCGAGCCGAAACAGCTGCCGAGCGAGTTCACGCACACGACGAAATAGCGGTGCGTATCGATCGGCCGGCCCGGCCCGATGATCTCTTCCCACCAGCCCGGTGTAGGGTCTTCGGGGCACGACGCCGCATGCGCCGACGGCGACATGCCCGTGAAAATCAACACGGCGTTGTCGCGCGTGTGATTGAGCTTGCCCCAGGTCTCGTACGCGATCGTGGGGCTCAGCAGGGTGCCGCCGCGGTGCATTGGAAACTCACCGGCAATGACGACCGTCTTGCGCGCTTTCGTCTGCACGCTTTACCCCTGCTTCGAGACAGACCGGCAGTCTAGGACGGACAAAGTTGGAGCCTTCTAACTTCTGGCTATGTAATTAGGCCCCGCAGGCGGGGTCCGCCGTCTACGCGAACGGACCCCCGAGCCCGAGCACGTATTGCAATGCGCAGACCGCGAGCGCGACGCCGACAACGAGCAACGCGATGCGCGCAACCGCGTGCGTCGGCTGCAGCCGCGCAGCGCCGTACATCGTCCCGTCGAAGTAGTACGCGATCGCCCAGTGCACTCCGATCAAGTACGCGGCCACGACGATCACGAGCCGGCCGCCGTCGGGCGGCTCCGGCCGCGACCCGAACGCGATCGCGGCTAAGAGGACCGCGACACCGAGGCCCCACGCGATCTTCTCGCCCGCTTTCATTCCTTGCGCTTGAAGCGCCGTATGCGCTTCCGGTGCTTCGCTTGGCGCGGCGTCAGCTTGTTGCGGCGGCCCGCGAACGGATTGTCCGTGGTGCGCAGCTCGACGCGCACGGGCGTGCCCTTCAACTTCAGCGCTTCGCGGAACGCGTTCTCGAGATAGCGCTTGTAGTGATCGGGCAGCCGCTGCGCCTGCGTGCCGTGCACGACGATCACGGGCGGATAGCGGCCGCCTTGATGCGCGTAGCGCAAACGCACTTGCCGGCTGCGGACGAGCGGCGGCGGATTCACTTGCGTCGCGTCCTCGAGCACGCGCGTCAGGCGCGGGGTCGCGAGCTCGGCGCCTGCGTTCTTATAGCCGACGAGCGCGGCTTTCACGATCTCGGCGATGCCGCTGCCGTGTAGCGCCGAGATGTAGTGCTGGCTCGCATACGGCACGAAATCGAGCTTGCGGTCGACCTCGCGCTCGACGAAGCGGCGCTCGTGATTGCTCATTCCGTCCCACTTGTTGACGGCGAGCACGAGCGCGCGGCCGCGCTCGGCCGCGAGTCCCACGAGGTGCACGTCTTGATCCGTGACGTTCTCGCGCGCATCGAGCACGGCGATCACGGCGCCCGCCTCCTCGATCGCCTTCAGACTCTGCACGATGCTGTATTTCTCGATTGCCTCGCTGACGCGCGCGCGGCGGCGGATGCCGGCCGTGTCGACGAGCACGAACTTCTTGCCGTCGCGTTCGAGCGGGACGTGAATACTGTCGCGTGTCGTGCCGGGCTCCGGCGACGTGATCAAGCGGTTCTCGCCGAGCAGGCGGTTGATCAACGTCGACTTGCCGACGTTCGGCCGCCCGATGACGGCGATCTTCGGCCCTTCCTCGGTCTCGCCAGGCGTCTCGCTTTCATCGGCGACGGGGAACGATGCGAGCGCGGCGCGCAGCAGGTCGTCGACGCCCTGCCCGTGAGACGCCGAGATTCCGACCGGAGTGCCGAGACCCACGGGGTGGAACTCCGCCGCGGCGATCTCGCTCAAGATCCCCTCGGCCTTGTTCACGGCGATCACGACCGGTTTCGACTCGCGGCGCAGCCGCTCGGCTATCGCCAAGTCCTCGGTCGTGAGACCGCTCTTGTGATCGACGACGAGCACGACGGCGTCGGCTTCGTCGATCGCGAGGTCGACCTGCTCGGCTACGAGCACCGTCATCGCGCTGCTGTCCGCGGAGACGAGCCCGCCCGTGTCGATGACGATGAACTTGCGGTCGGCCGCGCGCCCGACGCCGTAACGGCGGTCGCGCGTGAGCCCCGGATAGTCCGCGACGAGCGCGTCGCGCGTCGCGGTTAGGCGGTTGAACAGCGTCGATTTGCCGACGTTCGGTCGGCCGACGAGAGCGACGGCCGGCAGCATCGCCGCCGGCTCACGCTTCTTCGTCGCGGTGCACGGTGTACGCGGCTATCGTGCCGTCGTCGCCTTGCACGTAGACGTTTTGACCCACGACGAGCGGCGCGCCGGAAATCCGCTCGCCGGCCGCGTGCACGCGCGCGAGGAAATCGCCGTTGTCGGGGGAGAGCCAGTGCACGTAGCCCTCGTAGTCGCCGACGACGACGGTGTTCGCGTAGCGCGTGGGAGCCGTGACATCGCGCAGGCGCAGGGCTTCCTGCCGCCAGAGCTGAGTGCCGGCCGTGCGATCGAGCGCTACGACGGCGTCGAAGTCGCTCGTGACGTAGACGCTGTTGATGTCCGCGCCGAGACCCGCGTACGAGGAAAGCTCCTGCTGCCAAAGCACGACGCCGGTCTCGAGGTCGATGCCGACGGCTCGGCCGTGATAGCCGACGACGTACACGTCGTTGCCGACGATCGACAGGCCGGCGCTGACGTCGACCAAGCGCTCGAGCTCGCTACGGCCCGTCGGGTTCGCGATCGCGACTTCCCACGCCGCATCGCCGTTCGCGAGCTCGTACGCGGCGACTCGGCCATTGTTGAAGCCGCAAACGACGAGCGTTCCAGAGACGCGCGGCGCCGTATTGCCTCGCAGCGTCAGCGACGGCAGGTTCTGCTCGACGTTCCACACCATCGTGCCGTTCGCGGCCGAGAAGCCGCGCAGGCGACCGTCCACGGTGCGCACGACGACGACGCCGGAACCGATGGCCGGCGCCGCGAGAATCTCGCTGCCGATCGCCTGACGCCAACGCTCTTCGCCCGTCGCCGCATCCAACGCGAGCAACTCGCCGTCGGCCGTGCCGAACGCGAGTAAGCCCTCCGAGTAGGCGGGACCCGCCGTCAGCCTGAGCTCGGTGTTGACGGTCCAGACCTTTTTGCCCGTCGCCGCATCGAACGACGCGACCTTGCCGTCATAGGCGCCGGCGAAAATCCGTGCACCGTCGGTCGTGGGATGCAGACCGAGACGCAAGCGCTCGGACTTGCCTCCGACCTTGCTGCTCCAGACCTTGTCGATTTCGATCGTCGGCTCGAACGTCGTGAGCTTGGCCGGCGGCTCGGCCGTGTCCTTGCCGCGCCCCGCGCAACCGGAAAGCGTGACGGCCGCCAGCACCGAGAGCGCGGCGAGTCCGGCGATACGAGCCGCTCGGCTCACGCGCCCTCCGTCGCCGGCGGCGCGGCGGCCGGCGTTTCGGCCGGAGCCGGCGTTGCGTCGGGAGCTGCGGTAGGCGCCGTTTCGGC
>Ga0315912_10000564_pt1 | contig 63785 bp, 52 predicted proteins | sample VfabasoilMG_FD_204469 | JGI IMG/M metagenome (GOLD analysis project Ga0315912, IMG submission 204469) | Garden soil microbial communities collected in Santa Monica, California, United States - V. faba soil | ecosystem: Environmental > Terrestrial > Soil > Garden | place: USA: California...
TGATGCTGGAGTATCATGATGATTCCTATGCCATCCTTCACCAGCTTGTAAAAATCCTAATAACGGAACATTCTTAGGACCATTTTTATCATGACAAAAAATATTAATAGATGAACCTGCTGACCACATTAAAATTCCAGGAACAAGTAAAATAATCCAATATAAAAATACTGGAAGAAATATTAAACCTAACAAATGAGCGGCAAACAAACCATATAGATAATACTTATGCTGGAATACATACCACGGCTTTCTTAAAAGATCCGGAACATATCTTATAATATTTACTTCGCCGGTTGGGTTCCAATATATGCTAAACTTACTCCTAATCAAAGGATTATGTGGATCTTTTTCTGTATCTGAAAATCTATGATGCATTCTATGTAATGCTGCCCATGCCAGCGCAGATCCTGATGCTCCTAACCATGAGACTAAAATTAGAATTTTTTCCATTACAGGATTTATTTCATTCTTATGAGCTGCGGTTCTATGATAGAATGCTGTTCCACATGCTCCAACAAAAATTATCTGACAGATAATTATCACAGGTATAGTCATAAGTATCGGAAAATAAAATAATCCAATAAAAAACATGATGTGAATATACACTTGTAAGAGTGTTAATAATTTCCTATAATCCATACCGTATTTATCGAACTAATTTATACAAAGAATCTTTCCATTTATCAACATCGGGGATACCTTGAACTATTAATATAATTTTCGGTTTCACTAAATCTGCGCCATGTAGGAATTCACCATTGCTCATAACAAATGTATTCGAATCTTTTGGTAAATTTACATAAATTTTATCTTCTTGTGGAATATGTTCTAAAATATATGTTTGGTGCGGAATAACATCTATCTTTGTTATGGGGGGTTGAAAGAAACTTTCTTTTGTCCAAGGCAACATATAAAATGTAGGCATTTCATTTGTATCCCACAACATAACGCGCAATGAATTAGGCCAAGGATACATTGTTGGATAAGGGTCTAGATGTGGCGGAACATCTTTTATATTCATCGACAATCTTATGTTGTCTATCCTGTTGAAGGGCATTGCTGATCTAATTCTTTCAAACATATTTGGAAAATAATCAGACCAATCGTTTATACCATATGGAAAATCTTTATGAATTGCGTCTTGACCATATTCTTTTGATGACCAAATACCTACACTTTCCCATACAGCAGATTTACCCATTATAGATTTTTCTTTATTCCATAAATCCCAAAATAAATTCCAATCATCTGGTTCAATTTTAGATATGGGTAATACAATGTATGGAATATTAGTTAAAATAGAATCTATTTCAAGAATTTCTGGACATATTGGTGGAATTATTCCATTTGTAAATCTCTGAAGAAATTTTACATCTATCATATCATAGCTGTAAGTTGAATTTGTATTAAATCATAATTTTCAGATTTAGAAATTGCACCATGTGCCATTAATGTAGGATACATAATAAATTCTGTTTTTCCAGGAATTCCGATCTGATGAGATCCATCTTTCTGGCTCGACATAAACACCATTCCGTCAGATCCACTAACAACAATAGAAAGTATCGGTAATTCTCTTCCTATATCACCTTTATTAAGATCTGTATGCATCGGAACTATGGTATTTGAAAAAACACGTATTGCATTCATTAATGGTCTGTATTGTTCTATTTCTAATAAACGATAAATTTTTAATGTATTTCTAAGAGAAAAATTAAATACAGACATCATTGGTTTGCCATCATTTGTTCTTACAAGGTTATTATATCCTTGTTGAAAAATATTATGATAATCAAATTCATGAGCATACTCGCCTACAGGATATGTAAGAAGGTAACTTACATTATTTTCGATATCAGAAAACTGAGAATTAAAAATAACAGAAAGTTTATTTCTAATATCATCTGTTACTTTAACAACATTGTCAATAACCATTGTTTTGTTCCATTAAAAATTACAGGCTCATCTGTAGGTGTAAATGCATCTTTACCAAATATTTTAGGAAGATGATATTTCGTTGTTATATCAAATAACTGTTTATTATATTCATTGAATGATAAAATTACAGATGAACATCCGAGAATTTTGGCTCTCTCTATTTGATATTTAGTATTATATTGATGTATATATGATTTACTTCCGAGACCTGTATGTACTGTTCTAGTTTTAGAAAACATTCTGAATCCAGCCTGATAAATCATACAATCATGATAATCTCTTATCATACCACCAGAACCGGCCCAGATTTTATCATCAACATATATTAATTGATAAGAATCTAATTTGTCATTTAATATAGAATTTATCAAACTCCAATCATGTTTTCTTCCATAATTTTCAGGTAAATATTCTAAATCTACCTCAAATGTATCACATAATTCTTTCTCTAGAATAGATAAAAAAGAATCTTTATTTTCCTTTGACAGTGTAAGTAATCTAACATCATTCATTAAATTTATCAACTAATATTCCAAGACTTAAAATCTGAGTTAATAGAATTCGATTTGGTGGCAAGTCTGTTAAAATTCGATTTATATATTCGATTAATTTTCCTTTCTTAAAAATTCCTAAATTATGTAATTTGTCATTCTCAAATATATATTGATGAAATAAATAAATCCATTCAGAATTTATTTTTGGAGATGTAAATGGCCTTTTAGGAATATCTGCCAATATTGGATTCCATTTTCTAACGATATTCCTTAAAACACTTTTAGATGGATAATTAGCAGATTCTAAGTTCTCTATAGAATTTACATAATTGACTAAATTTTTATCTAGATAAGGATATCTATGTTCCTGACCTAGAGAAGCTGATTGTGAATCACCTAATAATTTAAGACCATATTCAGACAACCAATATTTATAATACAGATCTCGAGAAGATCCATTTGATTCTTTCAAAATACATTCTAAATCAAAAATCTCTTTAATATCATCAGATAATAGATCAAAAACCTCTTTTCCTGTTCTAGAACTATCTATTATAAATTGATAATCATTATCAGTATGAAAATGAGAATATCCATAGAATAATTCATCAGCACCATCCCCAGTCATACAAACTTTATATCCTTGTTTAATCATTTCCCGGTTTACTAGATACTTTCCAACGGCATGAGGATTGATAGATAAATTTTCCGAATTTAATACAACCGTTGGAAAATATGAAATTAGGTCTCTATCAGAAACATCAACAAATGTGGTTGATATGCCATGTAAATTACAGAAATTATTTATGTCTTTTGATTCAGAGTATTCTGATCCAGGAAAATCAATACTAAAACATCCAAATTTAACATTATTCTTTTTCAAATAATAAGCAATAGATGATGAATCAATTCCACTACTAAGAACTACTGCTAAATTCTGGTATTTAGGCACTCTCTTAAGAATAGACGATTCAAGAAAGTATTCAATTCCTTCAATGTGTTCATGAATACGATCAGTTTTTATTTTGTATGCTTCTATTGAAGTATTTAAACTAGAATCAACCGTAAGTATATGACATGGTGGTATTGTATATACATTAGAAAATAAAGTTTTTCCATTAGGAAGACATTGACTAGATAGACAAAACATACATGATTTCTTATCTATCTGTAAATCAATATCAAAAGCAGATAATGCTTTTATCGTTGACGAAATTAGAAATTGTTTTTCGCTAATATAATATCGTAACGGTTTAGTCCCAAAAGAATCTGTAGCGCAAATCCAAGTTTTAGATATTGTATTATATACGACGAAACAAAATTCACCATTTATATATTTTATAAAATCTTTTCCTCTCCAATGTATGCCATGAATGATTACTTCTGAATCAGAATCTGTTTCAAAAGTATAGCCTCTTGTTTCAAGTAAGTATCTTAATATCTTATAATTGTAAATTTCCCCATTTACACAACCAACTAAAGATTTATCATTACTCCATAATGGTTGTGAGACTAAAGATGGAGAAGATATTGATAATAAGGTATGACCTAAAAACACATTATCTATTTTTACATAATTTCGTGAATCAGGACCCCTATCTGAAAGTAAATTAAGAGCGGAAATTATCTTATTATCAGAAACACTTTTATTTCCACAAATAATTCCGCACATTATTCACGCCTTTATTGATTCAATGTAATAAATCAATCGTCCCTCTGTTGGATGACGATATTCTCCAAGAAAATGATTTATTATCTTCAATCCCGAATCATTAATCATTTTTTCAAATGTAGGTATTCCAGATGCCCAAGAAAATTCTTGTAATATTATAGATCCATTATCTGCTAAATAATTCACAGCATTTGAGTAAAAATTTATATGTATTTCCCAATTTTTATCCAAATATTTTCTAGGATCTTGCTTCATAATATATTGATAATAAGCATGTTCAGTAAAATGTGGAGGATTAGAAACAATTAAATCAAATCTTTTATCCTTTGGAATATTATCAAAATTATAAGAATTATATATAGATATCTTCTGATCTAAATTCGAATTTTTAGCAGACCACCGACATTGTTCTAATGCCGGTTCATAAATATCTGAAAAGGATACTTTTTTAGCAAGTCCTACACCGAGTATAGAATACCCAATAAATCCAGGACCACTGCACCATTCTAAACATTCATTAAATATTCTATTAGGATGTAATCTTTGTATAGATGTAATATAATCATCTTTAAATAATATACCACCACCGTCAGTTTCTTTGGTATATTTTACATTAATACCATAACAATCAATAAATTGTTCCAATAAATTCTCCGAATTCTTATAATTATTTAGTCAAAAATAAATACCATTATCACAACTAACATAGACATTTTATGATTTTTTAATTATCCACCGATCTTTTATCTTGCACGCAAACCCATCTCCTTCAAAAATCTTCTTACCTATGATTATTGAATGAATAAAACTCTTGCAAACTGGTTTATTTGGTTGTTTTCTAGAAATAATTGTTGTCTTTCCAATAATAGTTGAACCTGGGCTCGACCATTCAACCATACCTAATTCATCTATATTGTTTAATGCAAAATCAAATGCCTTAAAATATACTAAAATATCGTAATCATCTATAGTATTTGCAAAGTCATTACGCGAATTCTTAAAAATAACTTCAAAACTTCTATTATCAGTTATACTGACATCAGCTGCGTGAGCCATGGCACTAAACAATAGAAATAATGTGTAGAAAATTTGTTTCATAAAAAAAGGGCGATGCACTATTATAGCACATCGCCCTAGACTTGTCAAGAACAGTGAATTTAGTTTCTATATTATTTACTTATTACCCATTGCCCATCACTAATACAAACAATGGCGTTGCCTTCATATTTCTTATCTTTAATAGACAATGTTTCCATAAAATTTCTACAAGCGGTATCTTTTTCTTCTTTAGTCGATAACATAACTACCTTTCCAGTTAAATCTGGATTTGGGCTGGTCCATTCCACCTCACTCTGATCCATAATGTTCATTAGAGCATACTCTAATCCTTTAATGTGTATGTAAAAATCATATTCAGATAATGATTTATCAACAGATTCATAAGAATTTCCAAATATAAATTTCAAACTTTCCCTATCATTTAATCTCGGTCCATCTGCCGCATAAGCAATAGACGAAAACATTAATAGAAGCGGAATTATGTATGTATATTTCATTAAAAATCCTTAAAAAAGTGCAACCGAAGTTGCACTTATTTATAGACGAAGTCTATTTAGTTCTTTGTATATCCTGTAATACCTAATGCCGAGGCTGTTTGTTCATCAAGCTCGTCGTGTTGTCCAAGACCGTTGTCTGCCCTGAATTTATTCATAGCTGCAACAACATCAGGAGTAATTTCTGGTGTCATTGGACCAGCATAGTATCCTTTGGCCTTTAATGAAGACTTGAGTTCTCTTGGATCACATGTATACTTACCGCATGTTCCTTCTTCCCACTTCATATAACCAGGTTGAATGAGTTTCTTGGTTTTAAACTTCATGAATTCTGGTGGAATCTCAGTTGTAAGAAGTTTTGGACCAGTTACTAACCTTCTAACTATGATCTGTTGAACTTCTGGTGGTAGAGATGTGGTTGTTGCTGTTGGTTCTTTATCAATTACTTGTTTAGTAATTGTCTTAAAAACTGGTGGATGTGATTTGAAGCAAGCTTGTTCACAAGATTTTCTCCAATCTGCATCAGAACCTTTATAGTGATGTGGTTTGGCTGGACAGCAATCTACCTTCCAGAAACTTTCTGCAGGTTGAATTTCAATTTTTTCAGTAACATTCTTAAATGTTGCTTGAGAAACTCTAATCTCATCAACTCCATCACGAACAGTTACATTAACTGTTTCATTTCTGAAGACTGCTGGAGTTACAGCGAATCTCCTATACCCTTCTTTAATAACAACGGAAATCTCACCTTGTTCCCAAGTAGGTGGATAGAACTTATGTATATAACATTGTCCTGGTTTTGGATTCAGTGGCAAGGATCCATCTCCTTCAGCTGCAAAAGCTGATGCACCGAATACAAACGATAACAGAACTGGAATTAACTTCACTAATTTCATATTTATTCCCCCAAATCAAGTGATTCACTGACATGGTATTTATCAATTGGAGACAAAAATATGATTAATTGGTATGATAATTGGAGCCGCCTAAAGGAATTGAACCCTCATCCCAAAGTTCGTAGCTTTGTATACTCTCCATTGTACTAAGGCGACATATTGGCAGGGGATGTCAGGATCGAACTGACGCGTACCGACTTCAAAGGCCGGGGCCTTAACCGCTTGGCGAATCCCCAATAATAAATCAGAATGCAGTTTTTTACGTTTGATTTTCAGTCAAATTTTATGTAATTTTTGCAGGATGCATTCTTTAGAATGAAAACAGAATTCTTGTAACAAGCCCTGTTACAGGCCTGCTTGGAGTTGAACCAAGTTTATCCATAGGATGTTGCTGGAAGAATTCTTTAAATTTGGTACCCCACCTCGGATTCGAACCGAGAACCAACAGATTTTAAGTCTGTCCGCACTACCAATTAGCGTAGCAGGGCAAAATAAGTGTCGAATATATGATTTATTTTAGGTAGCTCCTGCAGTGGACTTTTATCTACCCTCACATGGTGTTCCCTTGATTAAGATGCCCTTAATATGTTCGGGAGTTTAAATCAGCCACGACAGAAATTTCCATCGAGTTTAAATTGACGTCATCTCGATCTTTCCATATATTCAACTGGAAACTGTTATACTCTACCTTTTTTCCAGCCAGGTAAAATATCTATATCTTTCTTTACTTTCTTATTTATAATACCATCTGTAATCCACATAGTACCATATTGTGAACTTTTCTCTCCACAACTTTGTGGACGCGGACCGGACATTTTCTTTTTTGTTTCATCAGTATGTTTCTTACCTTTAAAACTTGGTTCCCACCAAATGCCGCCGTGTTCCTTATATTTTTCTTTAAATACCTCGACACCTTTTTTATTTTGATTCTGCATTCTTTCTTTATACGTCTTCAGTTCATCTCCCTCTAGAGATTTAACCTTATCGCTGAATGCCTTACCACCCAGTGTTGCTCCGCGAACACTATCTTCACGAACAAAACCTCCACGACCTCCCGGCTTTAAGTTGTAAACTTCCGGGTTTTTAAGAAACTCCTCATTTACAACAACTCTTTCTTTTAAAAGAGCAGATTCATAATCATCAAAATATTCTAAAATCTCTTTTTTAAAATTCTCTCTACCATATTTCTTAATAGCGTATCGAATTCTTTTTCCAGAACCCAGATACATATTATCTGTGGTTTTTGCTTTATGGATCCCAATATAAATCTTATTATTAATAAGATTGGTAGTTTTATACAAGTAAATAATCATACTTGTATTTATCTTTTTCCCAATGAGGCCAGGGTTGGATTCAAACCAACGATGTATACCAAGGTAGTTTCCCGCTTTGCAGACGAGTGCATTCGATCGCTTTGCTACCTGGCCATTTACTCTACTTCTTCACCCAATTCCTCTTTCAGTTTCTTAAACATCTTGAGTTTGGACTCTCTATCTTTCAATTCTTTCTTCATCTTACGTGTAAGAGCTGCATCTTCACGCTTTTTCTTTTCTTCTGCTTCTCTTATTTCTTCTGCTTTCGAAATAGCAAGATAATCTTTAATTGTCTTGGCAACAAATGCTTTTGTATCAACTGGACGTTCTAAAAGTTGAAAATTCAACTTCTGAGAAGCAAATTTTAAAGTTCTGAATTCTTCATCAGATACTTCTTCCCAATCTGTAATTGATTCGACGATCTTATGATAGTCATCATCGTATTCTCCGGAGCAGTAAAACTCACGCGAGATAATAATTGCTATCTTATGTGACATACTATCTCCTTAATAAAGTCAGAGTGCGCTTTCTTTTCAAGATAATGGTTTGAAATTTTTAATTGTTTGCGGTAAACACTCTTTAGAAACTTGGTGGAGATAGCTGGAATCGAACCAACCGGGCGTTAACAGGTGATTTACAGTCACCCCCTGCTCCATACAGGTCTACATCTCCAAATTCAGTCGGTAATACGTTACCAGCGTGGAAAAGCATACAACTTATTCCAATAATAGGGCAATGGCTACACGTGGAATTGACCATTGCGTGTCCACTCGGCCGGAATTACTTCCGCGCATTCATCCACGACGACTTGGTAGGGCTGCAAGGAATCAAACCTTGGTAGATCGGTTAAAAGCCGACTATTCTATCATTGAATTACAACCCCGAAACTGACATTCTACGTTTGATTTCAATGTGAATATCATAATATGTCATTCCCATTTCCTTCAAGTAGGAAAACTCATCAACTGCTTCATAATGATTCCACTTCACAAACTCTTCATAGAGTTTAAGTAGTTCATCACCCGATAACTCTCTTAGTTCTTTGTTTGTCATTATTACTTTTATTTGGCGGATGACCGGGGGGTCGAACCCCGAAACCTGTTCATCACAAGTCGACAGTTTAGCAAACTGCTCCAATACCATTATGGGAGTCATCCAAAATTCTTGCTGCCCTAAGGAGGAATCGAACCTCGAGTGTATCAGACTCTGAACCTTACCTTGTACCTACTAAGTGTTCAGTACTCTTTCCCTGATACGTACGAAATACGTACTAACCCTTCAGCGGTTCACATGGGGCATATGTATTATAACTTGTCCGGGTACTTAGAGTCAAGTACATCAACCGCATGAAACGGACTTGTTCCAATGTCAAGGACTTGAATATTTATAAATCCATTCTCCTCTGTGATCAAACTGTCCTTCGAATCGATTGATCCACGATACTTGTCATGACCTTTCTTATTCATAAGATCGCCTGTAGCAGGATCAATCGATCCCCATTCAGTCTTGACATTACCCATTGGTTCAACAGCATAGGTTTTTCCTGTACGAGTAGAATGAATGATGAAACGTCCCGTCTCATCTGTGTTCGTTAAGAATTTTTGTCTTACGTCTTGTCTCATACCATTTCCCTTCTGTTAAAATCCCTGTTCTACAGGTCTTGAACCTGTTACAACGAAGCTTATCGTTACACTTACTTCGCATTAGCTGCATTCTCTGGGGGTAACGCTCCAGCAAGCAGAACATTTCTGGCAAGGCCTCTCGGACTCGAACCGAGGCATTCATGGCTCAGAACCATGCCGCTCTTCCCCTTAAGCTACGACCCAATAAACTGGAGCTCCTAGGGGGAATCGAACCCCTCCTTTACACCTTGAAAGGGTGTCGTCCTCACCAATAGACGATAGAAGCATATACACTAATCTAGACTTCCTGTAAAGTCCTTCGGAACAAAATGTAGAAAGACTCCTAAAGCACTTTCAAATGAATTAGGCATTGGATCTCTCCAATGTGGATCACGGGTTCCTGAATACAACACTGCATCACCTGCGTCAAGTTCAACTCGATTTACTATCTGTTCACGTTCGATAAACAATGGCCATTCTCTTAATGAAATATTTGGTTTACCTTGTAGCATCATTGAGATATTATATTCACATTGTGGTCGATCAGTATGCTTAGGTAATACAGCACCAACCACATAAGCTGCGGTGAATGCATAACTTGCCTTGATAGGTTTATCTACGATATAATTTATCATCGTTTCAACATTCTGATGAATCAATCTCATCAACGGTAAGTTATGAACCCACAATCGTTTAGATATATGTCCAAATTTGTGTAATTCCGGTTTTAACCAAAAATGATGAGCCATCACAGTTTCAGCATACTCTTTAGTTATCAACTGTGGTATCCTTACCCAACCTTGATTTCTCATCTGTTCGCGTAACTCTTCCCATGAAAGTCGTCCTTCGGGATTTTGATGCCTGAGGATAAATTCTAATTTCCCTTCCTCAAATGGGGAAGGATACCATCCTTGGTAATAAGAATCATAAATCCAAATAATTGGTTTAATTAAGGAATCACTAATGGCCTGGTAATCAACACGATGTGCATTTTTGACGTCGAGTGGAACATCATCAGATGTCTGAATTATGTATGTACTCATCATAATTCTATTTATCATGGCAAGGGCGGTGAGAATCTAACTCACTCCGACAAGGTTCAAAGCCTTGCGTCGCTACAAGCGTCACCCCAATTGTTTGGTATTCCCATCGGGATTTGAACCCGACTTTCCACCTTGAGAGGGTAGCGTCCTAAATGCCACTAGACGATGGGAATGTAATGGACCCTCGTGAAGGACTCGAACCTTCGTAAGTCGATTTCGTAGACCGACCACCAAATCCATTGGACGAGAGATTATTCGTTATAATGTCTGCAGAGATTTCTTCTCTGCATCATAAATTCTCTTTCAAGGCGTTCGACATCTCCATCATTTTGTGGATTGCCGGAAGTGATATATCTTTCCAAATCATTTCTTATGATCGGATCATTAAACACACTTTTAAAAAATTCAATTATACTTTTCAACATATAAATCTCCTCAGTGTTTATACTGAGTATTTACCGATTTACATGCTGCACTGCAACAAAATAGGCAAATTTTGGTGATGAGTACAAGAATCGAACTTGTGAATCTACCTTATGAGAGTAGCGTTATACCACTTAACTAAATCATCAATGTTTGGAGCGGGATGCGAGGATCGAACTCGCAACTAAACCTTGGCAAGGTCTCGTGTTACCACTAGCACCAATCCCGCAATGTTCTCTAACTATACGACTTATATAGACACATGTCAACTGATTTTAAATCTTTACAAACTGTTTATCTTCTTCTAATAAAATTGATTGATAATAATCACACTCGTGACCATATGTAATTAAATTCCTTTGTCTAAGAATACCATAAATCTTATCCCATGGTTCCCTGAACGCAAGTTTTAATACAAGCCTATCGCGTGGTTCAGGTTCGACACTATGAATCTTTGAACCAACATCAATCAAAGCACATTCATATGCATATGAACATCCATTTATACGAATGGTGGGCATCCAATCATCTATTAGATTGATATTGATACCAACTATTCTATCTATGTCAATATGTTCCGGTAATCTTGTATTCTTATATTGAAATGAAAATCTAGGTAATACATTTAATCCATATAAACCCATATCTTGTAAAACAGGATTAACTAATTCCTTACCACCGAATAATTTTAGCCAATAATGTATTTCGCTACCCGAAGTTTGATGATGACGGGCTTTTAGAAAATTCTTAAAGAAATATTCTCTTAATATTTGTTTATTGGCGTAATAATTTATGAAACAAAACATCACTAATCTCTTCAAATGTCTTATCAAAGACACTTATTTTAAATAATAACCTGTCAGATGAAACATTCAATACAGCATGTTCTACCTGAGTGTTTAATAAACCTGTTTTATAATAACAATCAAATTCTCTAAAATTTATAACATCTAAATTATCTGATAAAAGAAAATTAAAACTACAAAGTGTTCCTCTATCTTTATGAAAACCTAGTGAAAATCCTGGCCTCTGAATATAAAATCTTGGTCTACAGTCTTTCAAATCAAATAATTTTTGAAAATGATCAGATAGTTCTTGAGCATATCCTGTATTGACTCTTTTTATTGCCCAACCATCAAACACATCGCCATTGAGAGGATCGACAAAAGGTTCATAACCTTCCATATCAGACGCTTGAGTTAATAATAACTCTTTATCAAAATCAAAATCAAATTCAATAATTGGCAACATATGATATTTATCTGGAGGTAAGTAAGGATCGCGAATCCTCTCGCCGGGTGCGACCCAGCTCGTCCGCTGTCAACGACTTACCATAATATGGCGGGTGAAGGGTCGTGTCGATCGCCTACCGGCTCATCACCGATACACTAGTTTTCAAGACTAAGACTGGGGCCGCCCAGCATCATCACCCATAAAAAGGAAGATCATAAAGCCATGCGACATCACGGCGCCTCTATGACCTATTATTGGTACCTGGATAGAGAATCGAACTCTACTAATCCCATTTGTAAGAAGGGTGGCTTCACCAGCTGCACTCTCCAGGCATTGTTTGTTTACGCATTGCAGGATTCGAACCTGCGTCCCCACCGGGTCTGGTGGCGTTCTACCTTTGAACTAAATCCGTCTCTATATAAGACTGTCCCATACTATCAGGCGTGGAAGTGATACCTTCTCGCAGAGGGGAATATTAACACAGTCTTAGTGAATGGTACCGATGACTGGGTTTGAACCAGCGACGCACAACTTTTCAAGCTGCCGCTCTACCAACTGAGCTACATCGGCATAAATTTTGGTGGACACATGAGGGAATCGAACCCTCGACATCCTACTTGCAAGGCAGGCGTTCTCCCAACTGAACTAATGGCCCATATCTAAAAAATCTACTAACTATTGCCACCTGTCCCCGGATCTATAATAATCGTCCCCGGGTTTGGACTTACACCGTGCTAACAGGCTATTTATCGGCAGAACTTTAACCATTAACCTGAGCTATAGTAGCAGACCCAGCGCCTGGTGGTCAACCTGGCTTGTTTGCTGTTCTTTTTCGTTCTCTTATCCAAAGTGCAGCAATCCATTTTTCGCCTTTGGTAACAAGTCTGCCATGATGTGCAGTTGAACTTTTTATCTTCAAATCTGGATTGCTATAATCAAAGAAGAGAAATTTACCTTCTTCGGGTTCAACCCAAACATTGAGCAATGGAAAATCTGTAGCACCACCTTCAAAATTATCATTAAGATAAATTATTATTGTTGCTATTCTATTACCATTTTCCTCACACGCCTGCAGAGCTTCGAAACTTTTGAAAAAATCAGAATGAAGTTTAAATTCATCACCCATTTTATATCGGATAACTTCTAAGTCTTCAAATCGATCTTTATCTATTTCTAATATAGAACTGATTCTATCACAAATTTTTGATACAAGTAAATTATTACTATCAGTTCTAGCACTCCATGATCCTCTCATTCCTTTCGGAATAGCGCCATATCCAGAGTAACTTAATAACGTGGAGTCTCTTAGCTTGTCTTTATATTCTTCAATTAAAGACTGACATTCTTCATGTGTAAGAAAATTCATCATTGTCTTAACAAGAGGAGATTCTCGATATAGTAAACTCTGACATTAAATGTTAATTTATTTTTCTCTTTGCTAATTCTTCTGCGTGCATTGGTCCTAACGGTTGCCCATCATAGGCAATAGTTGCACTAGACATAAAATTATTCTTACTAACCCATTGTTCAATACTTAAAAAACATACACCACGGTCAAAAGTTCTAATAGAATGATACTCGCCGGGAATTAGTTTAAGACCATAATCTAAAAATTGATAATGAGGTTTATTTATATCCTTAATATCATCATTAAGCCTTCCAACAGAAGCTAATGATTCATATTCAAGATCAGCTATACCATCTATTTCTTCCGGTGTTTTACCTCTTAATCCAAACATTTCTCCGGAAACGAAAATAATTATATTGTTGAAATCAATGTGTTTATGCGGAGGGAAATATGAATTTGGTTTCATTAAATAATATTCGACCTGAAATACATCTTGTCGAAAAATTATTGAACTATAAGTTGTATCTGTCACATATACCCTGGCATCGACCGGAGGATAGATTGGTGTCCCCATTGATAGGTACCAATCTGTAAATTCTTCAATCGATGCCCAAGTTTCAGGAATTGTATCCTTATCTTTCATAGGCAAATCAATAAGTTGATACTGGAGTTACCGGTGCAGTCGGTGCTGGACCTAAATTGATATTTGATGTTCTATCAAGATGTACAACTTTAAATGCAGGAGGAAGTGTATTTTTTGGCACTTCTTTCTCTTTCATATTTCTTTCTATTTCTCTCTTGGCAATCTCATTATATTGAATATCCATTTTACACTTCCTTATTGATGAAATATTTATTTCCTATTTCTTCTCTATTTATCTTTGTAAATCCCCAACGCCGTTCCATACAATGCCAATTGCTACAAGGGTCATATAATGAGGTGTGATTTTTACCACATTTTGCGGTATACTCAAAAATATCTTCTAATCCCAATTGTATGATAGCATCAACAATATGATATTTCTTTAGAAGTAAGAATGGTAATCTCACATAATCAGGAAAATTTGTTGGCCTTACTGGCCCACCATCGAGCCCACTCCCTGGACCGGGTATTTCATTAGAACCCGAAAAGAGAAACATATTATTAGAATATTTTCGTTTTTCATCAATATTAGTGAAATAATTATGTAACCCGGGTGGAACCTGATCCTGAGGAATTCTATCTACGGGTCCAGGATGAGTTGTAAGTTTTAAAATGTTACCATTAACCTTATTTCTAATAATATCAATCATTAGTTCAGCATTGGCTTTATCATCGGTAATTGCTTGACTGTTGAGACTACCGTTATCGCTTGTAATCATTATCGGTTTTATGAAATAAGGTACAACCTGTTGGCTATTAAGCCCTCCTAGAATATACAATAATAAAGAGCTATCCATTCCACCGGTAAATCCGACGATTATAGTATTATCCGGTTCACGATTCACTGGCAATTCTACTTTCATTATCCGTCTATCGTTTTCCGGACCAACTTCTAGTTCAAACGACGTATCAACAAGTGGTGGATAAATTATAGGATTTATGTCAACATATTTACTATGATCTAAAAACAATGTAGTTCTTGAATATTCTCTAATCCAAATTGTAGCAAGCCATTTCTCACCTTTAGTGACAAGTTTTCCACAATGTTCTGATGCCCGTTTTACGAACGGGTCTGGATCACTGTAATCAAAGTATAGAATACTTCCCTTTTTAGGAGAAACCCATAATCTTAACCAAGGAAAATCTGTATCTCCACCTTCAAAATCATCATTGAGATACATCAAAACTGTTGCAATTCTATAACCACCTTTTTCAATATTTTTAGCACCATTAGGCCCAGTAATATAATCGGTGTGTCTCTTAAATTCTTCACCAGGAAGATATCTTATAACAGTAATTTTATCAAATCTCGATTTATCAATTCCTATAATTTTAGAAATTTTATCTCTTATCTGTATACCTATTAAACTTTCATCATCTACAAACGATGCTGAACAATTTCTATGTTTAATAGAAACTTCAGGATCACCAGAATCTCCATAAATCTTACCGGGTACTAGGTTTGCTCTTGCTTCTTCTATTAATGAATTACATTCCTCATCAGTAAGAGCATTCTCCATTAATTTAACTGGTGGTGTTATTCTTAATTCTTGAAATTCTGGCATAATAATCCCTGTTTAAGGTATTTATCTATATATTTTTGGTACCCCCGGTTGGATTCGAACCTACAACCAATACTTTTTGAGAATATCCGCACTACCGATTAGCGTACGGGGGCATAATAGTTAACTCTATGGGTTAGCTTCCATCCCTGCTTCCACCAGAACAGCAGGGTGTCAAGGTTCCGCCCAAATGGGCAAAGAAGATTGAGTATGGTTCCCCAATCTCAACGGATTGCTAACGCCTCCACAGCGGTTTCAAACTGCTACACTCCCTGTAGCCCGGCCATAGAGTTTTTGAAATTTGGAGCCGGCACGTGGATTCACACGTGGATCATCCGGCATTATCTCTTCTTTGTTGTTTAAGTAAACGATGTTCAGTCTGTTCAATGTATCTCATAATTTCTTGATACATTATTTTATGAAATCTCTTAAACACAGCATATTCTTTATAGTTATCAGGATTGTGAAATTTATTATTCACATACCATCTTAATTCCTGTGGTAATTCTTTTTTATATTCAGGAAAATGTCGTACATCCATATCATCTAAATCTGCATTTTCAATAAACTTTAATGCTTCTTGTTGAGCAAATGCAGGTATTTCCTGAGGACTGGCCCTATATATCTTATCTTCTTCTGGAGTAGTCTCTTCACCACGATGCATCTTGCTGATTATCGAATGAAACTTTTCTTTATTTGGTTCAAGATAACTTCTATATTCGGTACGTCCTCTACCTTGTCTCGATTGAGCTGAATGTTGCATAACATGCACAAGTTCATGCACAACTATCGATATTAATTTGTTTATCTCGCTATCTAATGAGCTTTTATAATACAAACCATAGTTATCTACCGTTTTGAAGGATCTAAACATTGTTTCAACTATTTTATGTTCCTCTTCGACATTATCTAATGTAACTTGATACATTGATTCAGATATTTCTTTTGCTAAATCACTAAGATGGTTATTATTTATTGCCATATCGGTGCCGGATGCATAGCCACCGGTCTTCATATCTTCAAATCTAACACGGCAATCAATGCCAGTATGTGCTTTTATGATATTTGAAATGCCTTGAGATACCCTTACATCAAGTTGTTCCTTCAACCACTTCTCAACAAACTCCATTGGTTTAGACAATGAAACATTTTTATTTGCTTCTTCCTTTATTTCAGGATCAAGCTGTGGTTCTTTATAACCTATCTGATGAACACTATCTAAAATCTCGCTCTTTATTTCCTTTTTCAAAGAATTTCTCAAAGTGGTTGCACTAATCGCTTCAGATAATGAAAAATCAAATAATCTCATACTGCTATTTATCAGTATTTTATTGTTTGGACGCTCGGGTGAGAATTTAACTCACACAATACCGTTTTGCAGACGGCCCCGTTAAACATTCCGGCACCGAGCGATTAATTGGGGTGAGGGTGGGTTACGATCCCACGCCCGTCGTTTCACAGACGACAATTCTGCCATTAAACTAACCTCACCATAATCTTTATTGATAATTTTCTGGTTGCATTATCCAGATATCATCTGTTAACCTTCTTGGATCTTCAAACCAACCATATGGCATCTTGAAATCTCCGTTAAGTCCCCAACCGGTTCCCCAAGAGTTTCTAACCCATACATATGGTTCTTTAACATCTCTTTCATCATAACCAACTGCGGTTACAGCATGGCCGCCAACAATATAATCTTCGTCTGTTGGTAATCTAACCCATCCTGTTGTCGCAACTTCATCGCTCATAAAATATTCAGGGACTGAGAATCCAAACACAACAGGTATTCTCAATGCCAATGCTGTCTTTATATCAGTGATGGTATCTAATCTTTGATAAGATCTAATCATCGGAGGTATAAGTTTAGCATTTTTATACGCTCTTGTCGACGGTTTCCTTGCAAATCTTTCAATGATGTATGGCCAAACTGCCTCAGTTGCTACGCCATACTTACAAATACCTTTGATGACATCACGAATATATGCACCATCATCGTACTTTGTATTATTTTCTATTTTTCGAGCAGTATAATACGCCATCAACCTAGAATATTGAACACCTGTGCCCAATATTATTTCTAATGCTGTGGTTGCTGCATTTCCGGTGCAGGAACCTAACTGACCTTGATCTTCAACTTGATTATTTACACTCAATGGAGCAATATAATCAGGAAGTATTACCGCTGAAGAGGCAGTAAAGAGCTTATCTCTATGATCTGCTACCTCCGGTTTCCATTTAAATACACGTGGTTTAAGCATGATGGCCTCCATATAAATTATTATTTATATGAATGACCTAAAATAAAACAGGTTGTTGTTGCTAACCCGGGACTCGAACCCACGCAACACCCCCAGCGGGACAGGCACGAAAAGTTTTGGCTCGTATATTTTTGTTTGCTGTAATCAACCTTCAGAAACTAAACAGGATACCTTTTTAGATAGGCTATCAACCTATTGCCAAACCATTTGGCGTACAACGCAGAAGCGTAGTGTTGGAATTGAACCAACTAGTCTTATTAAGACTTTTGCTGCATGTATCCTTCAAACTGGTACCCCCGGAGAGATTCGAACTCCCATCCAACACGTTCTAAGCGTGTCCGCACTACCAATTAGCGTACGGGGGCAAAATAATTTTCGGAATAGCGGCGATGTAAGGTCACATACCTAGTCACATAATCCTGTTGGTCTGTTGTGTGGCCACACAACATTCCACGTTTGTTTCGAAGTAGGTACCCGTCTACCAGCCCATGTGGACCCAATAGAACATCCTCGTATACTTCAAATTATATTGGCCCGACCTCTCTGTTACGATCAGAGTTCTCATGTTCTTCAGACATGCGTGAGGACCACCTTCACCAAGGTCGGATATGCATACCATCGAGGATTCGAACCCCGACTTTAAGGTTTTGGAGACCCAACGACTGCCGTTATCTTAATGGTATATTTTTCTTTATATAATCCCAACTCAACTGAGTTTTATCTAGGATCATAATCATTATTTTATTTTGTTCTATTACTCTTTCAATCTTTTCTTTATCTAAAATGCGAACATACGGATTCTTCGGATCTAGATATAGATCATAATCTATTAAATAAAAATCAGGATAATATCTTCTCTTTTGATTATTTAAATCAAAATAAAGCAATGGTGATGGTCTATTCCATCTAACTTTATTTTTATCTAAATCAATCGCTAATTCATATTCCCAGTTTGATTCAAATCTAACACCATTATACAAAATTCTTTTAGATGCTGTATAACGATTTTCCATCTTACTCTGCATTATAGACGATATTCTTTCTTTACATTCCAAAGTATGAGGAGTTCTATGTGGAATATATTCACCAATTCGAATCTTTTCTTTAAAAGTTAAAGATCCCTGCATTATACTTTCATCAGTAAACTTAGTTTTACCTTTTTTAGATGATATTTTTCCCTTCATCCCATTCACATAATTTCTATTTGGATTTATCGGGCAACACCTTTCGTGATTTCTATGACTATTCTCATTATGACATTCTTTATCACAAAATCTACATGATAACATTAACTTCTCCGGTAGCACAGTTATTTATCATAGACCGCTGTGCTACCGAGATATATTTGAATCAGGCTTCACACCTAAATTGTCTGTTGCCTAGTGCATTATTCAGGCTTACAGATAACCCCTCGATTTGGCTCCGCAAGAACGATTCGAACGCTCCTCACTTGGTTAACAGCCAAGGGTACTCACCGAGAATACGATTGCGGAATTGAATTATCTGATGTATATAGGAATCGAACCTAGACTTGGCTTTAGTTCAGCTTTGCCGTCCACGGCATACATCATATTTGGTAGGTCTTGAAGGAGTCAAACCTTCGTAGGCCGCCTATCAAGCAGCTATTCTATCATTGAATTAAAGACCCAAATTGGTGCCGAGCCAGGACTTAATGCATTACAGAAAGGGCCTGGCCTACCGGCGATCTGCTGAATGCAGTAACCTTTCTTGCTAAATTTTGGAGCAGGTGGCGGGAATCGAACCCGCGCCTTTAGTTTGGAAGACTATGATGCTACCATTAGACACCACACCTGCATATTCGTGCCTGGACTTAGTAACGCGCCTAACAGACTTGCGCGACTTACGGACGAGTATACATGTACAAGGTCTACTCGTCTATCTTTTGTTCTTACCAAGCCCTTTCGAGCTTGGATTTTTCATTTAGACCGGAGCACCGATCCAAATCATCAGGCCCATGCCCTTGGTAAGCTTACGGTTAACCGACGTCGATTGGACGTAGATTTCATAGTTACCATGCTGGCCCGGAGCAACCTTAACATCACCGGAATGCGGCAAGCCGAGAAGATCACGCGCACCATATCCGCTGTAAACAGCACCAGTCGTCTTATCACGAACGGCAATCTGTTTATAGCCTTGAACAGTTTCGGTCTTCTTCAGTTCATAAAATGCACAACCCTTAACAAAGGTAACGCCTTGATCATTCACGAAGTCACGAATCTGGCAACCGTCCCACTGAGCATCCACTTCATACACATCCACCTGCTTAGAAATATCAACCAGAGTGGCTTTTACTTCCTTCAGGCTGACATTACTCATGTCAGTATAGAATTTGTCAGTGCTCCTTACACCAGTAGCACGAGCTGCATAGAAGCCCTTGAACGCACTCTTGGTAGCAGCGGTAGAAACTTGAACACCACGTTCAGATTGTTCCCATTCCTGAATGTTACCATCAGGAATACCATATTGGGTAAGCGAACGCTTATAACCCTTCGGTACACGGAACACAAACGTCCAACGATCAGTTGCTTGAAGTTCCTTGATCATCTTTGCAACGGATGAACCCGAATGCTTACAGCTTGCATTTTCCTCACCATCAGTGGTGGTAAACACAACAAAAGAAACATCAGGATCATCGGCATCCGGAACAGCTTTCAATTGCTCAACCAAGTCACCCACCGCATCAAACAACGGAGTTCCGTGGCCCCTGGCGCTATAACTCGATTCGGTAATCGGCTTCAACGCAGTGACAGACGAATTCTTGATAACGGTACGTACCTGATTGGTATTACCATATCCAAGTTCAACAACCGATACAATAGTATCGATGCCATGATTGGCTGCTTCCTCTTTGATCGACACAATGTTATCATTGTAGTCACGTGCGGCGTGACGTGCAATAGTAGCCATCGAGCCGGAGTGATCTCGTGCAAAACCAATGTAGTTCTTCATGTATACCTTTCTGTGTAGTAATGTACTCTCTTACTATACAATAAGTACATCACTTTGTCAACTGGTGTCGCTAATTCGTTTTAATGCTTTTCGCCCCTTGCCTTTATTCTTAGCACCAAAAGTTGGTGTTTGTGAATGGCAATTTGGACACAATAATCTAACGTTAGATGGCAAATTATTATTTGAAAATCCATTGATATGATCTAAATGAAGACTCAATGGTTCTCCCGACCAATCTGATATTCCACATTTCATACATTTGTATCCAAATCTTTCAATTAAGACTTGTTTTATTGTCGAATTTTCTACTAATTCGCCTTTATCAAATTTTTCTGATCTTCGTTTTTTACAAGTATCTATTCTTTGTTCTACATTCTTAGACACCAATAATGATTTTTCTGTCCTAATCTTATTAGTCTTTCTATTAGACTCTAATAGTCTAGAGGATTGTTTAGCCGAAATAGATTTCTTTAGTTTATCTTTATCTGTCCATGTTCTACTATTAGCACATTTTCTACAACAATAAACCCCAGGCTTATTATGTAAATTTGGACATTTAGGACATTGTTTCATAATCGAACTCCGATAAAAAGTTAATACACTATTTATCTAAGTTCGATTAACATTTGGTGTCGCTGGACGGAGTCGAACGCGTCATCACTTCCTTATGATGGAATGATTTTGATTGCTGTATGTATCCTTGTCAGGATCACTTTCTTTAAGTGTGTTACCCTTACACTACAGCGACATTATTGGAGCACCTATCTAATATAGTTAATAGAGACTAGGGAAGGAGCATTGATTGAGAGGGCCTATCTAATATAGATTAGAGATCGATAGGCTCAAATTTTGGTGGGTTGCCAGGGAGTCAAACCCTGCTGAGTCTCCTTAAGAGGGAGGTACATCTGTCGCTCTGTCAACAACCCGAAATGGTATCGCGTACGGGAATCGGACCCGTCTACACTGGTTGAAAGCCAGTTGACCTCACCAAAAGTCAAACGCGATGTAATGTGGATCACCCAGCTGGGTTCGAACCAGCATCCTGAGGGCCAAAACCTCATGTCCTACCAATTAGACGACAGGTGAATAAATTTGGTCCCTCCGCCAAGAATTGAACTTGGAATTAGCGATTATCGGTCGCTTAGTATACCATTTACTTAAAGAGGGAAATCTGGTCAGTCTAGCAAGAATCGAACTTGCGCTTCCACGCTCCGAAGGTGGGATGATACCATTTCATCATAGACTGAAATAAAAACTGTTAGGTTCGACTTTCATCACATACCATCGTGTTATACTTACGTAGAGCGAACCGGGATAGTATCGACTTTATAATTACTCTAACAAAACTTGGTCAGGGTAGGTGGAATCGAACCACCGTCGTCCGGTTCCAGGCCGGGGAGTCTACCATTGATTTACACCCTGAATATAGATAAATATCATTATGAACTTATCTGAAATACGATCACATCCTGATCAAAATCCAAAACTTAAAACTATCGACGTTATAAAACAAAATGAAAAAATATATGGCGATAAACTATTTGTTCATTTTAGTCGAATTGATAAACTTGGAATAAATCCAAATTATGGCTGGGAATTTACACCAGCTGGTCTCTATGCTAGATCAGTTGAAGAAGCACTTCATGATCTACAAAGTAATTATTTCTATGATCAATATAAATTTGCAACACTTCTAACATTCAGTTCATCTGCAAAAATACTCAACCTTTCATCTACAAATCAAAATACATTAAACAATCTTATGAGATTAGCTTATGATTTCTATAAGAAAAAAACGAATATTACTGATAAAAATGCTAAACCATTCTTGGATATGAATGTCAGAGAAACATGGCATAAAATTGCAGGAATCTTTATGGATCTCTGGGACAAAGATCAACGAAGTCCTTTCTACTGGAATGCAATCGTTCGTAAATTAGGATATAATGTCTTAATGGATAATGACGGAATCATTCATGAAGATCACACCACTCAAGTTGTATTCTTAACACCAGACTCTTATAAAGTTATCACACAAGAAATAATTAGAAGAAAATAAATTGGAGCCCCATGACCGAATCAAACGATCGTCCTCTGACTACAAAACAGTTATTCTATCACTGAACTAATAGGGCATTATTCTAACACCGACCGAAAATGTCGGATTTTATTTCTTTTTCTAACATTCTCAATTTCGAATGTTTTGATAAAGCTTCTTTAACAATCGGAGTGTTCATTACAGTTTCATGAATTTCGTTATGTCTTTTTTTATTTTCTAATTCTAATGGAGTACCATACATAATCTCATCCCATGACATTCCAAATTCTTTTTCTACTATAACATTTGATTCAGACTCGGAGAAACCTAAATTACCTAATTCACCCAATCTTCTCAAACATTTTAATGATCGACTAAATGTAATGTTACTTATATCGAGTTCTCTCCTTAATTCCATTAATTTCTGTAATTCTACATTATTCTCAATCTTTTTATGTAAAAAAATTACTCTCTTCCTTAATTTAAGAATCTTCTTTTCTTTTCTTTGCATACACTTCTCCGTATTGCAAATATTTAGCAAACTAAAACAGAGTACACATTTGGCTTCATTTACAGTGAATTTTTGGATTGCTGAAGGTACTCTTTAAACTTGGCGCCGCTGAAGGGAATCAAACCCTCCTAAATCCGCTAGACAGGCGGTTGCACTCATCAGAATGCGACAACGGCATGATAAAACAGTGTTCTTATTTTCAATTAAAAGTTGAATTTTGAATTTGCTGAACGAACACTTTAGAAAACTTTATTGTATTGTAGTATTTGTCAGGTTATTGTTCTACAACATTACGACGCAACATTAGGCAGGATTTTCACCCTTTCGCAACCGCGCGCCTAACTCCACTGCTCGATACCACCACCTAGTTTACATGTATAGAAACAGTTGCGTTATATATACACAACACTAGGCTGTCCGGACAATAAATATGGTGGAGGCCGTCGGTATCGAACCGAACTAGACAGCAATCTTGCAAGGATCACCCGCAGCCCTCTGCTGCCCCCATAAATAAAATTCTTGAGACTATTTTTCAATAGTTGTCGTCTCGAAAGAGCGAGTTTTAACAAACCATACTTCACGTTAAAACCAGTGCCTGGCTTTCGCCGGCATCGTTACTTGGGACTCTAGCACTTCGTCTATCTCAAGAAAAATTGGTGGACCCTGATAGATTTGAACTACCGAAACCAGAAGGTGCCATCTTCACTGATGGTGGGTTTGCCCGCTCCCCTAAAGGCCCATAAACTTGGTGTGTCTTGATGGAATCGAACCACTTGCCTACCTCCCACCTTATTTTGGCTACAGTTTTACAGACTGCAAGCGGGGACAAGACACATAAACATAATATTTCTTAAAAACTAATTCATAATTCTTAAAAAATATGCATACACGTCGTATGCCTGTCTCTTGATAGTTGATACTATCTCCAGAACCCCCTGCTCATTGCTGCGCTTTATTATAGTGTATTGCTGTTATACAGGTATACTTACACTCTTTTCTATTCGTTTACGGAATAGAAAATATTTAAGGAAGTCGTAACATCAATCTTAAACCATTCGCCAACTCTTTTAAGAGTAGACAGATTCATTTTATCTATGATAAAAGATTCCATCTTTCTACGATCAGTTACCCATCGAAGTCCTACAATAGCATATCGTTTTTCAGGATCATATTGATTATAGACGCTAAGTCTCTTTTCATAATCAAAAGCCATTCCAACTTTGACCCAACCTGGAAATGATTCATTCTCAATCAAATAAACAAAACCTTCTTTAATCAAAGTCTGTTCACCGTGAACTCGAATTTCGTCTTTATATTTTTGACGATTATCCAGGAGTTTTCTATATAATATTTCTTCGTTAGTAACCATTGGTTTAGTTACTGGTCTTACTTTCTCCTTAAAATTTACAATTCTCTTCTTAGATTCGATTATCTTAATCTTATCTTTCTTTTTCTTCTTAAGTTGCCCAGTTTCGATCAAAAATCTATTATGGATCTTTGTTTTATAGTAAAGATCAGCATAATTACCAATGCTCGAAATTTTCTTACTCATATATTTAATATCAACAAAAAAGCCGCTTAGTTTCCTATGCGGCTTCCTTTTATAAGTGTTCTGGATACTTTTATCTTTAGTTTCCAGACTCCTTGTAGAAGGAAGCCATCGTAATTGGATCTTGTTCATTACTAGGTGTGAACCCAAACGACCAATAACCTTTGCCGGCGCAGAGGCGCTTGGAGGCTAAGGCCACCATATGCATCTCATTAGCAGTTTTCAGTTGTCGTTCAATCATTTTAGTCTTTCAAAATCTCAAGTTAAGTTAAGGTTTGTAAACTTTCGTTTACATAAAGTTATTTATCATCTTAGGTAAAAACACCGTATTATTTGTGTCTTTTCCCATCAAGCCGCAAGTTTAACAAGTTATAGTTAGTCTGTCAAGTTACTCAAGTTATCTTCTTAGAGACAGACATATTGCTTGCGCTATATTTATTTATCATCTGTGATTCTAACGTTGTTTTAGATAGGTGTCAAGCTCAATTTACGCTTGGCTTTAAAGTTTTTACTCATTTATTTATTCAACAGCACCATAAAACAACAGTAACAAATAGCGATAGAGGACGGCAACATACCGTTACACCCTGCCTACTTCATATCTTTTTACCCTGGCAGCTATTTGTATTATGCACACTACACACTAATATGTCTAGTGTTCATCAAAACCATCTTGCTTTGTATTGGTCCCGGAGTTTGACGTTACTCTATCCGAACTCGAACATACGCCGCAACAAGTCTCTACTATATTTATACAGTTGTGCTCTTGTCAACTACTTCAGCAACTTCAGTTGGTTTCCATTCAAAAACAGAAGTTCCAATATGATAAATCTCTCTTGAGGCATCACAATCAACAGCAATAATATACCCAAATTCAATTAATTTTCGACAGAAATTAAAATCTTCACCGAGATAATCATTAATTTCAGCATCATATGTTATTGGAAACCAAGGCTTTTGAACATCATATAATACACTAGTCTTTACCAGAGCGCATCCTAAACCAACACCCTCAACAGAAATAATTCCAGTTTCGTCAGTACTAATAAATGAATTCCAATTTCCAAGTTCACTATAAGCAACACATTTTCTAGGCAATGTTCTAGTAGAATAATTACAGGCTATAAAATCGAGATTATGTGATAGTAAAGTTTCGCCAATTGTCTTTGGAAACATCATATCACTGTCTAACCAAAGTATATGAGTTGCTCCAATTTCTAATGCCTTATCAGCTATCTTTTCTCTTTGATTACCAATGAGCGTTCCCATATTAAATTCGACCTGTGTATCAATTCCACGACGTGCATGATACTCGACAATCTCTTGTAAACAATATGCAAAATGACTATACATCATATCTCTACAAGGAACACCGAGAAGAATTTTAACCTTTGGTTTTGATAAAGTTGGAATAAAAGTATCTTGTATACTCATTTGTGTCTTGGCATATTTTCTGGAATTGGTGCAATCGACATCGCTTCAGCATATGATGAAATCATTACCAATTTAGTTGTAATTCCAGCTGCAATTTGCATTATCATTCTGAAATCTTCTTCCTCAACACATAATAGCAACTCTAATGTTTCAGGACGAATTCTACCATACGAATTAATTTCAATTGCTGATCTTCTTGCAAGTTCATTTATCCAATATTTAGATTCAACAAACTCAAGATCATTTAGCTCATTCTTATCATATTCTGATAACTTATCATCAATCATCTCGATTAACTTGATATATTCTTTTTTCTTATATTCAAATTTTGTTTCTGCAAGAGCAGAAGTTGCTAACTCTTTTCTTTTTAAAAGATCAGCAATCATATGTGGAACAGAATGATGTGCTCCAATTATAAATGTATCAAAATAATATTGAGTTGAAGGGATATCTATTAAAGGATTAGATGTACTCATAGTTATATTTATACTTAATCAAACAGATCAAGTATTAATATGTGAACGGAGTAGTGCGACCACCAAAGGTCGCACTAAAGGCTGTATTTATGGCACCACGACCAATCTGTGCATTGAGGCTTATACCTGCTGAACCACCGAAACTAACATTCTGACCTCCAGGTGCTACATTATTATATGCTTGGCCAGCCCTACCCATAGAAATTTGAGATCCACTTGGTGGTAAAACACCCATATATTATCCTCTCAAAGACTTAATTTCGACTTTAAGACTTTCAACTTTTTCGTTAAGCTCTTTTATTGCTTCAATTAGAAGACCAACCATATTACCGTATGCAACAGTTTTTTTATCTACTATATCATCTTCTTTAGGTGGTTCGGCTCCGGGACCTATGATAGAAACAACTTCTGGTAAAATTTCTTCAACCTCCTGAGCTATAACACCAATATGTCTTTTAGTATCATCACCTAAATCAGTTCTATTAAATGATACTCCTCGAAGTTGTAAAACTTTATTTAGTGCATCAGGTATAACTTCGATATTTTTCTTTACTCTAATATCAGAATAAGCTATCACATCACCGCCTACAACTAAACTTGAAGAAGGCATACTATAATTTACACTATCAAAATATAAATATCTACCAGTATTACCGAGAAAGATAACACCTGTCGCTGGGCTTGATGTTCTCGAAACATTAATATCACCTGCCGTACCATTTGGGCCTGATGCTCCAACACCAAGAGAATTTAGTATCTGAACTCTACCATCATATGTTACTGTAAATACCGCCGATGTGGCACCATTGGCAACAACAAGTGAAAGGTTTCCGCCGGCGGCTGAACCATTATCCCAATTTAAATAAACAGTATTACCAGTGCCCGCAGCATTAATATGAAAATTAGGTGTTAAGCGAATTGCATTATTTGTTGGTGTAAGACCGCCTATTGTTGTAATAGATCCACCGATCGAAAGACCACCCTTTGTATAAAAGTTACCAGAAGTATCACTTTGAAATCTATATACGCTTGTACCATCAGACCAGCCACCAAGTCTAAACCAATTATCAGAGTCAAGACCCATATTTAATCCAAAAGCTGTATTACGAAATGATAAAGTTCCGGTGGAAGTCGTTGGTGACCCTGTAATTAAATATCCGGAGTTAGTATTAACTCCTACAGCACCAGTAGTGCTAAAATACTGAACACCGGTCCAAGTATTAGATGATGCTTGGGCAGTTGCTGATAATGCATTTGTTGATGATGAAGTTCCAGATAATGTTGCGGTAATTGTACCAGCAGAGAAATTACCGCTTGAATCACGTATTACAACCTTACTTGCTGTATTAGCACTTGCTGTATCATTCAATGTCAATACCTGATACCAATTCATAGCTGTAGTACCAAGAGTATCTGTTGTCTTAAATGTGGTAGCAAATTTCAAACCACCCTGTGCTGTTCCTTGATCAATATTAACTGCGCCACCTCCAATTTCAGAAGAGGTATCAGCATCTGTCGTTCTAGTTAAAAGAATTGCTGAGCCAACACCAGACACAACATAAATTCCATTATCATTAGCACCAGTACCAGCGACACCACTGGTACTATCTTTAACAAGAATACGATCATTATTAGCAAATGTAATACCATCAATTGTTAATGCAGTTCCACCAACAGTAAGTGTAGTCGCGGTGCGAGCCGTTATTACTGTCACCGCGGTAGTTGCTGCTTTGACAGATTTCTTTACCCAAGAGTCTGGAAGATATGTAAGATCAATAGTTGCCCAAGTCGGTGCGGACGCCACATTACTTATTAGAACTTGATTTTGTGTACCAGCTGCTGTACTTCCATATTGAGTTGCACTTGAACCATAAATCACTCCACCTGCGACTGGAGCGGCAGAACCCGAATAGATAGTTCCGGTTGTTGGTAAGGTAATACTAGTTGTATTGGTAACATTAAGTGTGGTAGCGAATGCACCAGTTGTGGTAAGATTACCAGCAAGTGTAATTGTTCTGCCTGTGTTGGCAACACCAGTACCACCATATTGTCCAGCAATCACACTTGCATTCCAAGTACCTGTAGTAACTGTACCTAAAGTAGTAAGAGATGCAGATCCAGCAAGAGGTGAAGCTCCAAGTGTATTATATGAAAGAGTTTGTGCGGTACTACCATTAAATGTAGTACCTGATGCAGCACCAGAACCACTGTTATTCATCGTCAATGCATTTGTTGTATTCGCAGTGATTGTAATATCTGCAGATCCATTGAATGAAACTGTATTGATAAGCCTTGCAGTTTGTAAAGTAGTCGCGGTGGTAGCATTACCAGTTAATGCGCCCGTGAAAGTTGTAGCCGAAACAGATGTAAGTCCAGACGGAGTGCTTGACCATGCAGGTGCTGATGCACCACCGATTAGTACCTGACTTGCTGTTCCGGCAGTCAGGAATGCAGTTGTATTTGCAGCTGATTGATATACTAATGCTCCTGTTGTTCCACCTGTTATATTTGTTGCAGATGATGCTGAAATTGTAGCAGTTGAAACTGCTGTAATCAATCCTTTAGCATTTACGGTAATAATAGGCACCACTGTGGCTGAACCAAATGAACCTGTGTTCGAATTGACTGTTGCAAGTGTTAATGGAATTGATGCTGCGGCTGATCCATCGAAAGTACCCGATGTACCAGTTGCATCACCAGTTGCAGAAATTGTTCTACCAGTTTGTAAAGTTGTTGCAGTTGTTGCATTTCCAGACAATGCTGCTGTAATAGTACCGGCTGCAAAATTTCCGCTTCCATCACGTAATACAAGTTTATTAATAGTATTGGTACTTGTAGCATCATTTGAACTTAAGAGTTGATACCAATTCATTGCTGTAGTGCCAACTGTACTTGTTGTCTTGAAATCGTTAGTGAAAACTAATCCACCATTAACTGTTCCTTGGTCAACATTAACTGTTGCACCACCCAATTCACTTGCCGTATCAGCATCTGAAGATCTAGTGAAAACAACTGATGTTCCAATACCAGATACGACATAAATACCGTTATCATGAAGACCAGAACCAGTTCCGCTGGTGCTATTCTTAACTAAAACACGATCACCGTTTACTAACGCTACACCATCATACGTAAGGGCAGTTCCACCAATTGTTAATGTGGTTGCTGTTCTTGCTGTAATTGGTTGAATCGCTGTAGATGCAACACGTACTGCTTTCTTTACCCAGGCATCCGGAATATATGTTAAATCGAGAGTTGTCCAGGTCGGTGCTGCTGCTGCGTTACTGGTTAATACTTGATTCTGTGTACCGACCGCCGTACTTCCATACTGAGTTGCACTTGAACCATAAATCACTCCACCTACAACCGGAGCGGCAGAACCCGAATAGATAGTTCCGGTTGTTGGCAAAGTTATCGATGTGTTACCAGTAATAGTAAATGTAGTTGTGAATGCTCCAGTAGTAGTTAATTTTCCACCAAGTGCTAAATTGGCTGCTGCAAGATTTCCTGTTACAGTTAAATTTCCGGAATCAGTCAATGTTAATATAATTGTACTATATGCACTATTACCAACTTCTAAATTACCAGAACTAGAACGAATATATTTGTTCGGGGTACCACCAGTTCCTACTAGTTTTATATTAGGACCATTTGCACCTAGATCGGTAACAGTTATAGAACCTGTTGAACCGGAAGTGGTTACAGATACTATACCCCCAAAATTATGTGTTCCTGCGGTATAAGAAATGAAACCAGTATCTACAGTCGAATTAGTATTAGTAGCACCAATAAACCCTTGTCGGATACCACCAGTTGCTGACATAAATTCGAGAAATCCCGAAATTGTAGCATTACCTGGTTGCATATTAATAAATCCATCTGTAGAAGTAGAAGATCTTGCTTGTACAATAGTTCTACCTGTAATAGTTCCCGGAACTATCAATCCAGAATTATTCAATGTGGCAATATTGGTTATACCAGAATACCATTTATGTGATGCTGTTGCATCCTTTACAGAATACCACATCGCATCGGTTTCGATACCAAGAGCATAATCTACCGAAGAAGCACCAACAGAAGGATATAAAACTAATTTCGTACCGGCACTTCGTGTATTAAATGTTGGAGGACCAATTCCGCTTGTGGTCCAAGTTATAGGAACGCTAAGTGATATATTAGAAGAGGTATCAACTTGCCACGCAACACCATTCCATTTCCATGTTGTGCCGCTAAATGTATATAGCTGGTTTAATGCCGGAGAACTAGGAAAATCCATTAGAACAAGAGTATCCTAAAGAGTGTTGGTTGTGTTGCTGTAATATAATATATCCAGCGAATAACTGTTGCACCATCTGTATATACAATATCAAACAACCGATCTCCTATCGCCGCAGCTCCTTGTGTATACCAGAGATGTGAAACTGCGTCTAAATTGTAACCAGGAACATCAAAAGCCACTATACGACCAGTTGTTAGCATCGCATAGATCTTATCTTGTATATAAGAATAAGATGTACCAGCCACCATCGTATCAACTTTTGGAGCGTATGCAATATCATTCTCCCATGCGTTTGTAGTGATGTTGTATCTATCCATCACAGCAGTAGTACCACGAAATGAATAGATAAAATTACCATTCAAGAAACCCAATGGTTGAGTGGTAGCACTTTCATCTTTCCAAGCAGGATTTGTGACATCATAAATCCAAGTAGCACTCATACCAGCAACAGCCGCGCCGGCTCTTGCCACACCCGGAGACACAGTAGCCCATGAGTTACCAGCAAGGCTATATTTGTACATTGTTATTGCGTTATTCCCCAAGAAATAAAGATTATCATCGTTACCTTCAATTACGTATTCTGATGTAGCATCAGGTGTTATAGTCCACGCAACAGAAACAGTTAATGCTGTCGCCGTATTCGATGAAATTGTTCTGAATTGACCTGCTCCTGTACCAGCAGTAATTCGAGTTTGGTAATTTGTCCAAGTATTAACAACCCAGTTCTTGCTGGTGTTATTGAGAGTTGTTGTTGTGTTCGTACCAGTTGATGTACCTGTAACGAAGCTTATCCATCCGCCCGGTGTTGACACTAACTTTCCATCTGTACCAATCGTTGCTGGAAGGCCAGTTTGAGTTGCATTAGTCCAAACGTTAGTTGCGAAATCATAATATTTGAAGGAACCAGCGGCTAAAGTACCGGCGTTTATGACCCAGACGCGCCCGCTCATGATAATGAATTCTGAAGCAGTTGTAATGGTTGTCAACGTCGTGGTGAATGTAACAACGGAGTTAGCACCAACGGTATTCGACTTAATAGTTGCTTCAGTACCAGCATTAGGTCCAGCGATAAAACGAACCTTATAACCATCCAGACTGCGTTGGATGTTTAAGTTTGTCGTCATTGTTGTGGTTGTGCCAGCAGTTGGGAAGCCGCGCGGACCGTAGATATGACGAGCACCACAAGAACCGGCACCAAAAGTACCAGCTAAAGCCGGTGATGGAAGTTGGATCCAACCGTCTTCGGTTGGATCATACATGTATGCTGTGGTCGCATTGACAATGTAGAATTGGTATTGATCTCCCGAATTGCTGGAAACAACAAACGAACCGGCCTGTGAGTTCACAGGAGCTAAGTTGCACATTTCCCATTGCTTGCGGTCTAATATTCTTCTAAGATTTACTGTTGTTGGCATATTAGCTCACTATGATTTGATTACGAATTGCGTTAGCGCCAATCATTATTTGTTCATATTGATCATACTGTGCATTGGTACTACCAATAGCGGCAATGTTACTCAATGTAGAAACTGTAGTAACTGTTGTCACAGTACCAGACGAAATTACAGTTCGCAAGTTACCACCAGAATCGGGATAGGTGCGCCCCAAAGATGAAGAAAGTTGTTCGAGATAGATTGCGATCCTCTGAAGTGTTTCATCAAGAGCGATATCAGCAAATGCGTTTTTTAATGTCATTATTTGTCCTCAATTAAACTATATTTATCCAGAAGGTAAAGTCCTCACCTGTATCACCTAACCCTGTCTGAACCCATAGATATGCTGATTCAATAGTTGGTTGTGCATCTTGTATAAACAACGGCGTAGTTGGAACTGAAAATACTGGACTTTTTCCAAATTCAACCCATTGAGCTGAACTACCATCATTAAAATAGGTATATAATATTCCATCAGAATCATTTAGCCATCTATCACCATCTATCGGATTTATTGGAACTGCAACAGAATATGTAAATCCACCTTCTGTGGAACTAACAGAATACCATGCGGTTGTTGTGCCTGCTGTAAAAAGTTTTGCTTCTCCTGCTGATAAAGATATTGAAGTATTTACAGTTCGACCATCAATAGATGCTCCTGAAGCTGGATAAACATTAACCGGATTAGCCGTTCTATTTGATAATGCAATGGTACGACCTACGGTTGCTGTCGGTAATGTAACACCGCCCGGATTGTTCACATTAACAGTAATTATGCTGAAATCACTAGTTAAGGCACCCTGTCCTTGAGCGTTTGTTCCTGCTGTAACTGTAGCCGATACACCAACTGTACCAGCGTTAATCTGTGGTGCTGTTAATGTTTTATTGGTTAATGTTTCAACACCGTCTAAAGTAGCTAATGTTCCTGTAGTTGGTAAGGTAACGCTGGTATTATTAGTTACAATTAAATTGGTTGTGAAGGCTCCGGTGGTTGTAAGATTACCACCAATTGTAATTGTCTTACCTGTATTGGCAACACCCGTTCCACCATATTGTCCAGCAATAATACTACCGTTCCATGTACCAGAAGTAATTGTACCAACAGTGGTAATACTAGAACTACCCGCGGCAGGAGCAGCATATGTTGAAAAATTTCCAGCATGTAACATTATCCGCCAATTTGTCCAAGTATCAACTGTTGTGAAACCTGTTACTTTTCTAAAATATATGGATTCATCGACACCGGTTGTCGAATGAAGTTGAAAAGTTCCTGCATCGGATGAACTTCCAGAATTCCGTCTAGATTCAATTGTATTACCAAATTCTGTTGGAAAATTTACACTGGAGGTAGTGTTTACAAAGGTAGTTACACCAACTCCTCTATCTACGTTAGCATCTGTTGCGGCTACCTGTTGAAGTCTATTTGCAGTACCTGCAGTTCCAGTAATGCTAATAGCCCAGGATCCTGTTGCTCCTGTTCCTGTTGTGGTAACCAAGGTTCCTGATGCCGGCAAGGTAACGTTAGTATTAGCACCAACCGTTAAAGTAGTAGTAAAAGCACCTGATGTTGTAAAGTTACCGCCAATGGTAATAGTTCTGCCTGTATTAGCGACACCAGTTCCACCATATTGACCAGCAATAATACTTCCATTCCATGTTCCAGAAGTAATTGTACCAACTGTAGCAATAGAACCAGATCCAGCAAGTGGAGATGCACCGATTGTATTATAACTAATAGTTTGTGCGGCACTACCGTTGAATGTAGATCCAGATGCGGCACCTGCACCGCCATTGTTCATTGTTAATGCATTTGTGGTATTCGCTGTGACTGTAATATCTGCAGATCCGTTAAATGAAACACCATTGATAAGCCTTGCTGTTTGCAAAGTGGTTGCAGTGGTGGCATTTCCACCAATACTCAAACTTGCTGCTGTACCCGTTAAGCTAGTGCCTGCTCCAGAGAACGTACCGGCCGTCATTGTACCTGAAATTGTTACCGCACTTGGTAAACTAAATGTCACTGCACCAGTAGCGGCTGATACAGCAATTTGACTGGCTGTACCTATTGCAGATGTTACACCTGTATTTCCAATTGTTACGTTACCTGTCGCACCAGATACACTAATACCTGTACCGGCAATATTACTCAAAACACCTGTATTAGAAATTACATTACCTGTAATATCAATTCCAGTACCTTCAGTAAAAGTCCCTGGACCCGATAATTGAGTAAAGACAAGACCTGTTGTTCCTATTGTAATTGGTGCTGCTGTTGTTAGCACCCAGTTAGTTCCAGCAAGTGTTCCCGATGAAATAAATGTAAAATCACCACCATCAACTTCACCAGAAGGAGAATTATCAAAATCAGTTGCTCTTGTTAGAATAGTTGCAGAAGTTCTTACATAGATACCATTATTGGCTTGAGTTGCTTCATCTTTAACTAATATACGGTTACCGTTTGTTGTTGCAAATCCGCCGATGGTATTAAAGTTACCTGTGGTTGTTAATGTTGCTCCAACACCGGCTGTTCCGTTTGCATAGGTAACTGTTCCTCCCGAAGAAACTGCAAGAGTGGCGGTAGTTGCTGTGTTACAAGAAGCTTTTGCGGCCAATCCTGCAGCTACGCTATCAACATATTGTTTCGTTGCTGCACCCAATGCGGCAACAGGATCAGCACTCAATACTAACAAACCAGTCATTGTATCACCGTTCTTATTGACAGGTGTAAATCCTAATGCTGTTGTAATATCTGCTGCTAATACAGCTGAAGTTGTTGTTGTTAAACCTTTACCGTTAACAGTTATCTTCCTGAATGTATCAGACTGTGGAGAAGCATTAACTGTAGCAAGAGTTAGTGCTGAGGAAACATCTGTTGAGCCATTAAAACTTACCGTCCAGGTTGCGTCGCCCGATGCAGAAATATTTCTTGCAGTTGTTAATGTTGCAGCACTACCAGTAACACTAATGCCCCAGGATCCTGATGCGCCCGTGCCCGTAGTTGATGGCGCACCAATAGTATTATATGAAATAGTTTGAGCCGCGGCACCAGTATAAGTAGTTCCTGATGCTGCACCGGAACCACTATTATTCATTGTTAATGCATTTGGATTAGCTGCTGTAATTGTAATATCAGCAGATCCATTGAATGAAACTCCGTTAATAAGTCTAGCTGTTTGAAGTGTTGTTGCTGTAGTAGCATTTCCAGATAATGCTGCTGTAATTGTACCAGCAGCAAAGTTTCCACTTCCATCTCGTTGAACAACCTTATTGGCTGTGTTAAGACTTGTAGCATCATTTGAACTTAAAAGTTGATACCAATTCATTGCTGTGGTACCAACAGTGCTGGTTGTCTTGAAGTCATTAGTGAAAGTTAATCCGCCATTAACCGTACCTTGATCAACATTAACTGTTGCTCCACCTAATTCACTCGCTGTATCAGCATCAGCAACACGAGTAAATACAACCGAAGTACCAATTCCAGATACAACATAAATGCCATTATCGTGAAGACCGGAACCAGTGCCGCTGGTGCTATTTTTAACTAATACTCGATCACCATTGGCTAATGCCACACCATCATATGTTAACGAAGTTCCACCAATTGTTAATGTGGTTGCGGTTCTAGCAGTGATTGGTTGAATTGCTGTAGATGCAACTTTTACAGCTTTCTTTATCCATGCATCTGGAAGATATGTTAAATCAAGTGTTGTCCAAACTGGAGAGGTAGTACCAGTGCTGGTTAATGATTGTCCCGTTGTTCCTGCTGCTGTGAATAAGGTGGTACTCGGTGCCGATTGATAAGGAACTGAGCCTGCTACACCACCAGCTAAATTAGCCACAGTAGTAACTGACAATGAAGAAGTGGTAACAGCGGTAATCAAACCTTTAGCATTTACAGTTATTATTGGTATTAACGTGCTTGATCCAAATGTTCCTATATTACTATTAACTGTTGCAAGTGTTAACGGAATTGTTGCCGCTGCCGAACCATCAAATGCCGCTGATGTACCAGTACCGTCACCCGATATACTAAATGTTCTACCAGTTTGTAAAGTTGTTGCAGTTGTCGCAGATGTTGCAGTTGTCGCAGATGTTGCATTTCCAGATAATGATGCTGTAATAGTACCTGCGGAAAAATTACCCGAGCTGTCACGTATAACAAGTGTGCTAGGAGTATTAGCCGATGCGACGGCAGTTCCTGTTACTGTACCATTTATAATTGGAGAAGTTAATGTTTTACCAGAAAGAGTTTCTGTTCCAGTTGTTGTTGAACCACGGTACCAAGTATCTGTGTTTCTAGAGCGCCACCACAGTTGATCAGTGCTGGTTCCCATAAGTTCGAAACCACGCTGAGTAACATCTCCGCCTCCCATGCCGAATAGATAACCTTGACCTGTTGCTGTTGGTGGACTAGTTGAAGTGCTTAGGTTGACAAATTTTGTTTCATATACTAAGATATATGTAGTGAAATCATGAGCAACATATGGGTTTAACGATGATCCCATTGGCTTCGTTGCAATAACAGTTCCAGAAACCGGAAGTGTCAATGATGTTGATCCTGTTGCAGTGAGAGTGATTGGACCGCCACCAGAAAATGTAACGTTACCTCCGGTCGTTAAGTTACCAGCAAGTGTAAACGTCCTGCTTCCGTCAAGAAGATCAAAGAACAATGTACGATCAGCAGTGAGTGTTCCACCATGACGAATACCAAAGTTGAATGCACCTGTACCGGTATTGCGAAGTCTTAGATCACCACCCAGTACAGTAATATCTCCGCCGAGTGTCACATCAGTAGAAAAAGATGCTGTACCAGTAACTTGAAGTTTATTAGTAAGGTCGTCATTATTACTACCCATAAGGATACGACCAACATTTGATATTTGATATGCCGGAGTTGCTGTTGCTGTAGAAAAACTCAGAGTACCAGTCGGAGTACCGGTTGTCGGAACAGAAAACATAATAATAGAGGTGGCTGCTGTTCCTCCAAGACCGTGCATATCAAGAGTCATAGATGTGAACGAGCCGGCATCAAATACAGCCCAAACAGATACAGATCCATCCGCTTCTGTGTAAATATCAATATGTGATTGACGTGGTGCGCCCTTCTCGTATTGTACGGTTAGGGCATTTCTATTACTTGCAAGAATTCTAAATGTTGTCTTATTCAAAGAACTCCAGCCAGAATCAAATACACCATCGATCACTAAATGATCGAAAGTACCACCAGTAGAGATAGGTAACGTTGCAATTTTATAATTCGTTAATGCTCCGCCTGAAGCAACAAATTTAACGCCAAGAACTGCTCCACCTGTGCCAGCATTATTCGTAGCGCCCGAACTAACATATGCTGGGAAAGTTGAATTAATAGCACCAGCAACCTGTAACTGATGAATACCATCATCAACTGTGGTGTTGATAAGAACGCGGCCGCCACGACGAATTGTTAAGCGATCTGCACCTGTTTCTGTAATTCGGAATGTACCTTCACCATTGCCTGTACCGGCACCAGAACCATTAACATTGCCGCCACCAACAACAACTTGCCACTGTCTATCAAATGAACCGCCAGCAGTAGATCCGAGCTGGAGTGTGGCATTATTCGTACTATTATTAATTGAAATATCAATAGTTGAACCAGCAGTACCATTTAGAACATTAAATCTAGTAGTAACTTCAGAAGCCTCATTAGATACACCTTGTGTCCCAACTTTGAATCTAGCACTGTTTGGATTCGCTGTTGTCCCAACTAATAGGTTACCAGTATATGTCAATCTCATACGTTCGGTATTCGCAGTTGCTACAACAAAATCAGGTTGATTAGAAAACGCTAACTGGGATTCTGAATAAAGATAAACTCCTTTTGCACCTTCTGTGGCATCACTTTCAAAACTCTGTTTAAATGCAATACCGAGTCGACGAGTTGCAACCGTTGCATCAGTGTTTGAATGACGAATCGTCATTAATTCATTGTACGAACCGGCGGCAGAACCTGTTGTTACTTCTACCTTTGGTATTACACTAGCAAAAGGTCCGCTTGCGAATAAAGTTGTTGGAGATGCACCTGCACCAAGATTCCAGTCACCATTTGCGTCTAATCTACCACGAGACCCACTGTTTGACCAAAAATCCATATATTCATTTGCAGTTGAACTACCACGAATAAAACTGAGACCAGCAGCCATAGTTCCTGCGCCTGTAAAGCGTGTACCAAAGCTTGCAATTTCTTGACCGGAAGCATTAGTATTAGATCCATTTGCTGCCCACAATTTAAAGTTAGTGTCAGCGCCTGTACCCATGCTGGCCAGTTGAGCTGTTTGAGTAAGTGCCGTTGTTGATGACATTGCTAATGTACTGGTAAAGTTCGATGCTGCAATAGAATTTGTAGCTTGCTTCCAGATACGAGCCTGCCATACATCACCGGCGGTACCAGTAGTTGTAGTAAATGCAACTACAATACCATTACTTAATGTTGTATTACCGGTTGTAATTGGGAGACCTGATGCCACAATCGGCCCAGTGTTATATGAGCCAGTTCCATGAGAGAATGTTGTTCCACCTACATCAATCTTAATCCAAATTACATCACCGAGACCACCACCGGTATAACCCGATACTGTAAACACTGTAAGATCAAGTGTACTACCAATAATACGAAGCTTAGATAAAGTATTAAAAAATTGTTGAAATTGTAATGTTGTTCCAGTTCCCGGATTGGCTGTTGAATAATAAATTCCAGATGATTGTGATAATGCTGCACGTAAATCAATACTTGTTCCTAAAAATCTAAGTGATTTACCACCCATCCACAATGGAACCCACAAACCATTTGCACCTTGATGATCTGTGAAACGCCATTGAAACATATCCGAAGGTGAATCAGGGTTGTCGTACATCGTGAACTCATACATCGTCTGATCAGATAATGTTTCTGTGACAGAAATACCGGCGCCATCTGTAGAACGAGTAAATGTGAAACCATTAGAAAAACCAATACCAGGATCAGCAATTGTCAAGAAGTTATTCTGACCAGCCATACCGGTACCCATTGTTAATGGACCCCTGGTAGATAAAGAACCAAATGGATTCAATGTCATTGTATTTGTGATGCCACTGTACCACTTAAAGTTACCATTTGTTGTATCGGAAGCACTAAACCACAAGGCTCCCGATTCAGCACCTATTCCATAATCAACAGCAGTTCCAGATAATGTTTCATAAAGAACAAGTTTAGTACCAACACTTCTAGTAGTAAACGTTGGAGCTCCAAGCCCGATAGCATTGAAGTCAATCCAATTCATTGTTGAACCATTAAGATTCAATGATGGAACAGTTGTGCTACCAGTAGCGGTAATTGTCTGTGGTCCAGTGAAAGTATTAGAACCAGTTGTAGCTCTATCAGCAAATGATAAAATACCTGTACCATCAGTTATAAGAACTTGTCCGCTGAAACCAGTACCTGTTGGAATTGTGAGATTGTTTAATTTAGGAGCTAACCATACGCCGCCAATTCGAGTGTTAAGCTTATTCGTTCCGTTATCAAGCCAATAATCTCCATTCTTAATAGTATTTGAACCAACTGGATCAACTGAACCTTGATAGATTGTGGTACCGGCTTTACCAATCGTGAAGGCTGGTACACTCGTGCCTTTGGCATTGATTGTAACTGACATAAGTTCTCCCGTTCAGGTTTTACCCTGTCTAGCATTGATGCTAGTCATCTCTTATTCATTATTTATCAATAAATAGAATTATTACATTTGTATAAAATCATTTTAGATAAATACATGAATAAGGAGTTATATGGGTAGAATTTCACTTTGGAATCCAGTTAAAGGGGCAGATTATTTGTTCGTAGATCAAACTATAGGTGAAAACTTTAGAATTTCTGGAGATGCAGTTTTAGTACATATGTATGAAGGACCAACAACTGATGCACAAGGAAATCCTAATCCAGGTATCGGTTCAATTCAGGATGTTCTTTTTCTTACTAATACCAATCGCATATATAATCCAAATGTTATTGAACTAAGAGGTCATCATGAACCACAGGATGTGACTTATGATCTTTCACAGTTTGGTGTATTCTTAAGTTCAGATGTAATTCGTATTACATTTCATTATAATGATATGCTCGATGCGTTAGGAAGAAAACTTATTGCTGGAGATGTTTTAGAGTTTCCAAGCATGAGAGATGTTCCAATCTTTGATAATGCAGTCGGTATAAATAGATATTACGCTGTTCAAGATGCTCTATATGCTGCCAAAGGATATGGACAAAAATGGTTCCCACACATTTGGTTGGTGAGAGCAAAACAAATGACTTCGTCCCCAGAATTTTCTCAGATTATTGATCAGGCAGGATCAGGACAAACTGCTGGAGGTGTAGGACAAGGTATTGGTGTAATGCCACCAGGCTTCACTGATACATCAGATCCAAGTGGTAATCCGGGAATAGGATGTGATCCAAATATTAGAAACTCATTAGACTTATTCTGCGAAATTATTAAGATTGGTGATGAAGTTGTAGCAGAAGCACAAAGAAATGCTTTCTTTGATCCTAAATTCTTTGAAAGTGCAAATCTTTATATCTATTTGGATCCTAATACCGGGGATCCAAATGATCAAACCACATGGTATCCTATAATAGGTAGTAACTATTTTAGTGGAGATGGTGCTCCACCAAACTTATCAACAAACAATCTTCAGAACTTGGTACCGTCGGGGCCACTTGTTGGTGCTGGTGTTTCTTTTCCAGAAGGAATGACAGATGGACAATACTATTTGAGGCTTGATTATTATCCAGAAAGATTATTCCAAAAACAAGGTAACTGTTATAAACTTATCGAGGTAAATGTTTTGAAAATATGGACTGCATACAACAGAGTGCTTGATACATTCATTGATAACAATAGAGATACTGTTCTGTCTGATGGAACTATTATTCCAGAAAAACAAGCCATATCTCAAGTTATAAAACAAAAAGTTGATTTATATGCAGCAAGAAAAGTTAAAGTTCTTGCCGATGAAAAGGTACGTTCTGATGAAGCTGAAAGAAGAGCAGCACTTCGAGGGAATAGTTCTAACGAAGGCGCACCGGGCATTCCACCGCAAGGAACTCCTATTCCAGGAGTGGGAGATCCCATTATAAATCCTAACGATCCATTCAATAACATATAAGAGGTAGACTTGAATAATCTTTATCTCTTACATAGAGAAATTTATATCCTTTAGATATAATTAATCTCTCTTTTATTTTTAGTAATCCAGGACATCTTTTTTCTTGTAAATTTTCTATATACCAAGATTTTATCTCAATAATATATTCATCATCTAAAATATAATCTGGAGCATAGAAATTATATGGATAATCTTCGGAGGTAAAACACGGAGAATTTTTAATTCTCAATAATAGATTGTTTTTTTCACAAAATTCTAAAAAATCTAATTCATAACTTGATTGATAAATTAAATTTGTATCTTTATATTTCTTTTTCTTAAATCTTGTTTCTTTATTATGTAATCCTAATTCGCTATTTTTAATATATGTTTCTTTTTTCTTTAATTGACAATCTTCAATATAATTTGGATTATTATCTTTAAATCTCTTACTCCTCTTTTTTTGTTCATTTGAACCAATATATCTTTCCTTAAAATATTTCTTTACACATAGGTCTAATCCAGATTTGTGTTGTTCTTTTGCTTTATCTGATTGTGATTTTCTATATTCAGCGCTTCTATCAGATTCAAGAAATTCCCTTGATGCTTTTATTCTCTTTTCCTGAAAATCTTTATTATTTAAATTTAAGTTTCTCATTGTATTTGAACGCAGGTCTTTTGCTGCTGAAGACATTAATGGAGCATTAGGAAATTTTTCTTGATATTCTTTTTTTGTAATATTGTAATTTTTCTTTAATGTTCTTTCTTGTATAATCTTTCTCTTACTTCCGTCTATTAGACAAACTATTAATTCATAGGTATGGTCAGGAAAATTTATATCTATATCTTTTGGGTTAGGTCCATTATACATTTTTTTAGATCGCCTTATTTGTGTATCGTAAATTATTTATCATCAATAAGATAAATAGTCGTATATTATTGATTAAGGAGTTTCCATCCAATGGATTTCTTTTATGACGGCCAAATTCGTCGTTATCTCGTCCAATTTCAAAGAATTTTCTCTGATATAAAAATCAGAAATGGCCCCGATGCGAATGGACTTTATACAATTCAAAGAGTTCCAATCTTATATGGTGATCCATCTTGGGTTGTAGCACAACTTATCAAAGGCGGTAGTGAAAATACATTATTACCATCTCCATTGTTCAGTTATTGGATTGATAGCATTGATATATCTCCAAAGCGTAGACAAGATACTCAATATGTCGGTAAGTTATCCACAGTAGAAAGAGAGTTTACTGGTAGCGAGTATACCAATCAACCCGGTGTAAGGCAGGATGTAGAAAGATATATGCCTGTTCCATATGATGCGACATTCAAACTTGATCTATGGACAACAAACGTAAATACCAAACTCCAAATTGTAGAACAAATTCTAACAATTTTCAATCCATCTGTACAAATTCAACAGAATAGTAATATTCTCGATTGGACAAGTATTTTTGAAGTTTGGTTAGAAGGATACACTTGGACTAATCGTTCTATTCCACAGGGCGGGGAAGATGTCCGTGACGTCACAAGTTTCAAGTTTAAGGTTCCAATTTGGATCAATCCACCTGCTAAACTTAAGAGAAGTGGTCTTATTGCTCAGATTGTTGAAAGAGTTTATAATGTAGCAGATGTTGATTATGTTAGGGATCATCTTGATAAAGAATATGACCCATTCTCGTGCTTTGATAACATACCAATACAGATTGTTACCACTGAAGGAAACCATAAGATCTCTGTAGAGAGAAGTGGCGCTATTGAGAAAATCACATTGCTTAACGAATTTGGGCAGGCGGATCCGCTACTTAGTTGGTTCGACCTCATACAAAAATACGGGCAGATTACACCGAATATCACTAAAATTCGGCTAAAACTTGACCCTGATCTTGACGTCACAGACACAGACGTTATAGGCGGCATAGAGCAAGATCCTGATCATCAAAATGTCTTGTTTTTTACGCCTGATTTAGATACATTACCACCAAATACAATTCTGCCTATTACAGCTATCATTGATCCTGCAGAAGTATGGCCGGGAAATGGATTACCATTGGCCGCTTCTGGTCAAAGGTATTTGTTGACTTCTTCGACAAGTGCAGGAGAGGAGCCTGCAATTCCTCCAAATGTTCCCACAAATCCTTGGGGACAATTTATAATTGCTTATCCAAATGATATTATTGAATATAACGGTATAGGTTGGAGAGTTGTATTTGATTCACAAAATTCTACTGGTGTAAATTATGTTATAAATAATGCAAACTCGAGCCAATACCAATTTAATTCTGAAACTCAAGAATGGACATATACCTATTATGGACAATATGGTCCCGGCTATTGGCGCATAGATAATATAATACATGCACCAGATGGAACAACAGTTCACAACTACGAATAAGACAGGCGTTGGTACAATCTTTGTTTCAACTAAAACACATCGAATTCTTTTAAATCTCCGGGCCCCACATAAGACACATTCTATGTGTTGGTCATTGTGGGGTGGAATGATTGAAAATGGAGAACAACCTAAGGATGCATTACTCAGGGAACTAACTGAAGAAATGGGAAGTGTACCTGATATTGAAAAGATTTATCCTTTTGACGTTTATCAAAGTAGAGATAAACATTTCAAATATTACTCATTTGTTAGTGTTGTTGAAGATGAATTTATACCAGTGCTAAATTCAGAAAGTTGTGGCTATTGTTGGATTGATCTCGGAGAGTGGCCGAAGCCGATGCATCAAGGTGCTAAGATAAGTTTCTGTAGTTTGAAATCTATCGAAAAGATTAAACTAATAATCAATCAACATCCTATCTCTTAACTTTGTAAACTATTTCAAAATCTGAACATTGTGCAAACATATCGGGTGTTAGCTTTTTATTAGCCACCACCATCTTTTCAAATTCTACAAAATCAGTTTTATAATTTGGTTCACCCGATAATGCAAGACGAACAAGTTCTACACAATTAATTTCTTTATCACTTTTTAAATCAAATAGATTATCATATGGACGACCAAAATATGTTTTCGATCTGTCAAGTGCTGCGGTCCATTCATCAATTGTCATACTCTTCGGTTTAATAAGTGCAACAGCATCTACAGCACCAAATACCTCTTCAAAATTTGAATAACGAACGCCGGTTCCTACAGCTTCAATAAAACGATAATCATCATCTGTCTTAACAGTATCTTCGAGATTCATAAGTACATGACTATAAAATCCCCATTTCTGAGTTAAAAGAAAATTACCCAATACAATAAAAAATGTTGTCGCATAATTACTCTTTCGAGTTGCTATAACATAATAATCTTTTGCAAGTCGTTCCTTAAGAGCAATTTTATCTTCTGGAGATATTGGGTGTTTTTGTTCCCAATGAAATTTAGTTAATAATTTAATAAACCAAATCTGTACTTTTTGAAAAAATGTATATTGCATGATATACCTCCAGTGTTTTTATGCCTTTACGGTGAAATTTCCATTATAGTAAATCTACCAATATTTGCCGTGCCACCATATGCAGCGGTTCCTGGCGTACCCGGAACCCCATTAATAGTAATTGCTTGAGTTGCGTTAGGTCCCATTCTTCCAGAATATGTCCTTACAGTGGTTGAACCTGAAACCTGTGATGTTATTACATTAAATTGTCTTCCTTCACCTGTGTTTGTAGTCCAACCTACCATCGAAGCACCGATACAAGTTGTACCATTAAATGTTGCTACTGTGGTATATAAATCAGTTGTACTGGCTGTTGAATAGAACCCTGTAGAAGTTATAACAATGGTGCTTGTTGCCAATATCGGTGTAAAAGCTTGTGTCCAAATTTGTGTACCTTCTGTTGATAAGGGAGCGGTATTATCAAATGGTATTATTGTTCCTGCTACAGGTGTAAAATTCGAGAAAGGTATATTTCCAATAACTTGTTGAATTACTGTTCCGCTAGGAACCCAAGCAGTTCCTGTATAAGTTTCATTTCTACCAATGGTTGTATTGAAACGCATCATTCCAACTGTTGGAACTGCCGGACGCTGTGCAGTAGTTCCAGTTGGTAATGTTACTGATCCTGTTCCCGGTAATACTGGATCAGTTGTTACACCAACTGTAATGGAACCGGCAGCATTGATTACTGAAATTGCTGTACCAGCGGTAACAGTTTTATATTCAAAGGCAGTTGCACCTGTATTCACACCAACAATTTGATTTGCTATTCCTAATGTTGTTAAATTTGTACCACCATTTACTACAGGTAGTGTTCCAGTAACATGAGTTGTAAGTCCAATCTTTCCATAGCTTGGTGCTGCACCGACTCCACCCGAAATTAAAGCATTACCAGTAGCTACATCTGCTAATTTCGATAATGCTGTTGTTGTTGATGCAAAAAGAATGTCACCAATTACATATACAGTTTGTCCGGTACCACCACTAACGGCATTTAAAGTTCCTGTAATAGTTAAATTCGGTGTCGAAGTTGGAGTTGTAATTGTGTTCGTAAGTCCAGTCGTTCCTGCAGCACTTGTTACTGTTGTAACTGTTCCGCCACCACCCGTTGCTGAAATTGTTGGATTACCTGCAACTCCATCACCATTGGTAATAGAAATTCCTGCACCAGCAGTTAATGTTCTATTTGCAAATGTACCTACTCCTGTTTTTGTTATTATTCCTACAGGAAGAGAATCAAGACTAGAAACAAGTGAATTTTGAAGAAAAGTTAAATGATAATATTCATCAATTGTTCCGCCTTGTAATCCACCAAGTTCATTGTGAGGTGTAACTGCACCTCCGGTAAAGACTACATTAAATGCGCTACTAATTTCTGCAAATGTTGCTGTATTTCTCTCAATAATTATACGACCAAGAAGAACTGCTGTTAATAATGTGTTTGGTGGATTCGGCGGCGGTTGGCTTGCTTGAGAATTAACTAAACTTGTATTAGTTATACCATAAACAACATTTAACCCACCATCTGATGACAGATAAATCCAATGAGTACCAAAGGCTTTATTACTGAGATTCGCAAGTCCTGTATTTGGATTATTATATTGTGCATTATTTATTTGTGTCTGTCCGGGAACAGAAACCCAAGTTGTTGGATTACTTCTATACCAATATGTAAATGTATCACCGGTGGCAGTATTTTTCGCTGAGTACGAAAGTCGATCAATTCCTTCCCAAAATACACCATCACTAATAGCAAAATTTCTTGTTCCCGTTGCAGATATTGCAGCACCACTTTCATGCTGGAAAGGGTTTACTGTCTGAAATCTATTAATTATACCGACAAACGAATTATCAAGTTTAAGACGTGTCCACTGATTAATTGTAAGTGTTGTTCCACTACGATATACCTGCCCTATAATAACCTTATTTGCGGTAAAGTCGGGACCTGCAATAGCAACAATCCTAATATTTCCACCATTATAATCAACAAAGATATTATTTAATGCATTATCAATTAATGGAACAACAGGTGTTGCAGGAAAATCTAAGAAAAACAAACGACTTAAGGTCGAATCAACTGGGTGAATCATTCCTGTTCCACCAGAGACAGCAATTGTTCCATCACCATTATCGGTAAATTCACCGCCGGTAAATGTTCCACGAGATCCCATAATATCTATAAAGTTTTGTATAGTCTTATAGGTAGATCCCGGAAGATATAATGCATCAGTATAATTAGTCCATTGAATTCCTTGGAATACTTCAAATCTATCTAGATCAGTATTATATCTAATTGTTCCATTAATGGCCGCAACCGGACGTTGGGCAGTTGTTCCTATTGAAATTTCTAAACCACCTGTGCCACCAATGGTTAATACATTGGTGGCATCAGGTGTGATAGTTTCTGTTGTGAAATTAAAATCCATTAATTAACCCTTAGTTTAGTTTGTTACTTCAGTCGTTTGAACTGTTGCAACCCAATTAATTGTTTTAGCAGCTTCACCAGTAACCTGAACAGCTAATGCACCAGTAGTAAGATTTACAGAAACTGTTGCATCCCATGGAGTATCTGTTTCTCCAATGGTTGTCTTAGATGGTGTTCCGACAAATGTTACAGATCCTGTGGTAGTATCTTTCTTTGCAACTCCGAGGAATTTAAAGCCGGCGCCGCCACCGACGTCGTCTGTTCTACGACCACCCACATAAATGTCAAAGACAAATAATGAATTATCAGGAAGAACAATTTGTTCTGTGAGTCCATCAAGGAATAATTCAGTTATTGTGGCATCTGTTGTAGCATTACGCAAAACATAAATACCGTGTTGTGCGTCACCAGGTACGGCAAAACTACCATTTGCATAAGCTTTTTGCCCATAAATTCGTGCAAATGCGCCATCTCCCTCAGCAAAACTACCTGTAGCTTCAGCTGTTGAACCAGAACCTATTGCTACTGCATTATCGCCAGTAGCAGAAGGAGAAACAGGAGTTACAGGGTTTTCTTTGTAAAGTTGAATTGCACCGCTTATATCATCTATTGTTAATGCACGGAAGGTTGGTTCAGCATCAACTCCTGTTGCCGGTCCTGCAAATACAGTATTGGCTACCTGTGTAAGTAGAGTGATAGATGCTGTTACATCACCTGTTGTTGCTACTGTTGGAACAGTTGTATAAATCGGAACTACAGAATCATCTGTTAAGATTACCGACAATACACCAGTGTTATTGAATGTTACTACATTAGCACCATGAACAACAGATATACCTGGACCAGCAGATAATGTTTTATATTCGGCTGCTGTTGCTCCAGCATTTACACCAAGAACTTGATTTGCAGTTCCAAGAGCTGTTAATCCAGTACCACCACTTGCCACATTTAATGTTCCGGCTAATGTAATCACACCTGCTGACGTTACTGGTCCACCAGATGTTGTCAATCCAGTTGTGCCACCCGAAACATCTACAGAAGTTACTGTTCCAACATTTCCTGCTGTACTAATTGTAATTGTTCCAGGACCATTAGTAATTGTGACACCAGTGCCAGCAGTAAGCGTATTTGGCACTGGAGCAAGACCGGTGGCACCAATAAGTACCTGTCCATCTGTTAATGCAACACTTGTTAAATCACCAACATCATCAATATAAACAATACTAAATGGATCAAATCCTGAAACATTTATAATTCCAGGAATTTCTAAAATAGCTGGTAAACTTAATGTAACAGCACCGGTTGTTGGTGATACATCAATTTGACCCGGTGTTCCTGTTACTGATAATACACCTGTATTAGCAATCGTAATTGATCCGGAGGCACTTGTAATTCCGATACCTGCTCCTTGAGTTAAGGCTGCTGGTACATATGCACCACTGGTCTGACCTATAAGTACCTGGCCTGCCAAAGGTGCTGTTGTAGTTCCTGTACCACCCAATGTAGTTAATACAGGAGATGTTAAAGAAAATTCAGTTCCAGTTAATGTTAATCCAGTACCTGCGGTATAAGTTCCTGCGGCGGAGAATTGAGACCAAACAATAGATGTGGTACCTATTGTAATAGGACCTTGAGTTATTTGAGCCCAGGATGTTTTTCCATTAAGTGTTCCAGATTCAACAAAAACAAAAGCACCGACTAATTCATCACCTGTATCAGAATCAGAAGACCTAACCCATGCACCTGCTGCTGCATCATAAATACCATTTTCCGTATCATTGGTTTGATTCTTAACAAGTACACGATTACCAGCTACAAGAACAATACCATCAACAGTTAATAAACCACCTGTTACTAAATCAATGTTTCCATCTGCTGCTGTAGTTGCTGCTATTACAGCTTCTTTGAAATTAAATCCTTGTGCAACGGCATCAACATAAGCTTTATTTGCAGCATCTGTTCCTGCTGTCGGTGCATCAGGTAAAGTAACAACTGTTCCAGTAGACATAACAAGACTACCAGTCATTGTATCACCATCGACATTTACATAAATATCGTCAAGTATTGTAGTAATATCACCGGAAACAACCGCAGATGTTGCTGTTACACGACCAAAAGTATCAGTTGTAATTTTTACAAATGCATCTATTACTGGAGTTCCTACTGTAGCAAGATTTATTGTTGGATTACCTAAAGTACCATCACCATTTGTTACAACTATATTGCCAGCCGTACCGGTAATTGTTACTGGTATAACACCACCAGCACCATCACTTACAAGAATGCCTGCCGGGCTATTAACAATATCAGTAAGACTTTCATCTAATGTAAGTGTGATTGTACCAGAACTTGTGATTGGTGAACCAGTAACTGTTATTCCATCTGGACTGGCGATCGCAACAGAAGTTACTGTTCCTCCACCCGATGTCGGTTGAACCCAAGCAGTTCCATTATAATATTCAATTACATTTGACTCAGAATTGTATCGAGTCATACCCGCAGCAGGAACCGCCGGTCTTTCTGCTGTTGTTCCTGAATTAAGTTTAAGAGCACCAGTGCCGACAACAGTTAGGACACCAGCCTGACCACCAAGTGGTGGAAGTGTTGTTACATCTAAGGTTTGAAGCCCACCACTAATCGTACCCGTATCAAAATTGAAATCCATTTTACATTTTCCTTAGTTTGTAATTTCTACTGTTTCTACCAATGCGAGCCAACGAATTATTTTAGAATTTTCCCCAGTAACAAGTATTCTAAGTGCTCCATTTACAGTATTAGCATTTATATTTATATCCCAACTTGGATTTGACTCCGCTAACACTATTTTATTCACCGCTCCTTGAATTGTTGTTGTAGCTACACCCGAGCCTCTGTAAATAACTCCAGAGGCTGTGTACCCTGCATGACCATCTCCTAAATCTGTCCTGTGTCCTGTTACGGTAATTTTGAAGGTCCAAGTTGAATTATCAGGTAAATTCAATCGTACCGTACCACCAGTTCCATCAACAAAAAGTTCTTGTGGAATATTACTAGTGGTATTACCACGTAATAAATATCGACCAGTTTGAGCATCACCGTTATTAGAAAATCTTCCACTAGCTTGAACTACGCCACCCGGTGTTCTAGCCAATGATTGAAGCCCAATAGCAAGCGAACCTTGTGCAGATGTTGCTGTTTCTGCTCCTGAACCTATTGCTACAGAATTTGTTGCGGCCGCTACAGGTGCTGTAAATCCATTAATCTTTTCATCATATAAATTAGCCTTGGTTGCTACAACCGCCCAAACAGCACCATCATAAAAATAAATTCCATCACCATTAGTAACCGCACGATCAATGTAAATCGCACCTAAGGTATCAGTTCCTGTAGGAACTCCCGAACCTTCTCTGATACTCGGAGCACCACCTGCATTGATAACTTGCAAGGCATTCGTGACATTTCCTAAACCTACTTGTGATGGCGTAATAGAAATGCTAGAGGTAGATGCAGAAGTTATTATTCCTTTGTCATTTACTGTAAAAACTCCTACGGCTGAAGATGATCCGTATGTTGCTGGAATCACACTCGATAATGGAAGATCAATATCAAAGGTTCCATCGATTGTGATTGGGCTCGGAGTCCCCGAAATAGAAATACTAGATCCTGAACTAATAAGTCCAATTGATGTTACAGTTCCACCGCCGCCGGTAACAGGAACCCATTCTCCATCTGAGCGTAAGAAGTTAGTTTGGACTGGGCCTGCTGCAGGAACAACACCGGGTATTGTAGATGAGAAACCATTTACAGTTACTAGAATATTTCCAGAACCGGTAATAGGACTATTGTCAATAATCAATGAGTCTGCATTAGTGCCGGCTGTGATAACTCCAACCGAAGTTACAGAGCCAGCTTTTAATAATTCGCTAACCTTAATTGCCATATTATGCTAAATCTCCATTATTGTCAGGAAATGCCATAGATAGGTTACCATGGTGTGGTTCCCGCCGGGCTGAACAGTGGTGCCATGATCGAAACAACTTTGGGTGAATAGCACGTGGCAAACGGAAAGTAAGTGCCTGCCGCTAATACCACGGTGCGTTTCTCCACGCCATCGAGATATAGAGAAGTCGTGTTGGTGCCGAAGTTAAACGATACTCCCACCCGAACTGCTGCTGGTCCGTAGACAGATCCAGCATTAAACGAGCCGGTTGATCCGTCCCTATAATAAAAACCACCGGGCGAAAACAGGACATAAGTTCCACCCTTCGTAGTTTCCAAGCCATTACCCAACGCCGTGGTGGCGGTGCAAATGCCTACACCTAAATTGTTATTGGAACCGTCAGCGTCGGTGGCGAATTCTATATAAGGCCACCCCGAACTTTTCGTTCTGATACCTTTCACACAGTTATTCGTAGACGCACCCCCGGTGGCAGTAGTATCTCCGTTACTCAAACTTAAATTGATACCTTTGTTTGCCGGGTCCCATGTATTGAGTGCTACTATCGGAGTAAACCTGTATGGATTAACAATCATCGACATTTAAACGTTTCCTATCAGAGTAACTTTCAAACCTTTGGCCGTACCATCTCCAACTTGATCAACATCTATAGTCATTTCATCATCATTTGCAAGGGCTGTTATTGAAAGCACTGGAAGTATAGCTGCTGTAAAACTAGTTTTTTCAGTATTATCTATTGTTAATTTCGTACTAAAAACTGTTGTTCCATTTTGTTTTACATTCATTGTTAAGATTGTTCCACTAGTTTGAGCTGTAGTCAATGACCCACGAATAGATGTAAGCGTCATTGCATACGGCATACGGAAAGTTACCTTTGCAGTTCCAGTTGTAATTGCAGTTGTTTCATCACCACAAGCTACAATTATGGAATTTTTAATTAATTGATCACCGGTATTTGTACCTGAACTTGATCCGCTAAAGTTACTTGCAGTTAATGTACTGGTAGATGATAAGGTTCCTGTCACTGCAAGACCGGCAGATGTCCATCGAGATTTTTCTACACCACCAATAGACATTGTTACATTACCAGCAGAGGGAAGAGCTAAACCAGAGGTAGTTTCGCCACTAAATGCATAACTTGGAATAGCTATAGATGGTCCACTAGCACGCAACTTTCCAATAACTATTGTATCCCCGCCATCCCACCTCATAGCTTCTGAACCACCTGTAGAAATACTTACAATATTGCTTGCACTAGCATAAAGCCCGGTATTGGTACCACCTGTAAAAGCATATGTTGGTGCTGAATTTGTACCATTTGGTCCTCTAAAAGTTCCAAGTGTAATAATATTGCCAGAAGCATCAAGTCGAAGTCTTTCTGTACCATTAGTAGTAAAACTAATAACATCTGCAGAATTCCAATACATACCTGTATTTGGATCAGTAGTAAAAGATAATGATGGTGCTGATACGGAACCAGCACCTAAAACAATATTTCCACCATTAGTAGGTGTTAAATCAATCCAACTGCCATTACGAATATATAACTTATTATTTGTGGTGTCATAAACTATCGGAACATTACCAGTCAGACTCTGGGCCGGGGTGCCGGTAGGAGCGCCAGCGACAGTCGGAATTTCAAAAAATCCTCCAATAGCAGCATTAGCTAGAACAACACCTGTTCCATTAGCATATATATTTCCCCGAGCGGAAGTACCTGATCCTCCTGTAAACTGAATAGCACCACCAAAAGCAGAACTACTTGTGCCTCCCACGATTGTCACAAGTCCGCCATTACCGACATTATTATTTGTTCCACCTTGAATTGTTACAATTCCAGGAGTGGAACCGGCCTGTCCTCCTTGAACTGTAACATTTCCTCCGGTTCCACTAGTACCAGCACCACCACCCAACAATGTTGCGGTACCACCAGAAGACGTTGTATTAAGGGCATCGCCACCCCTCAATATGGCGGTACCACCAGGTCCGCCACCTGCATTGCCATTTCCACCAGAAAGAGTTATATTACCAGCATTGAATCCTGCGCCGCTTTGACCTCCTCTTACAATCGTATTACCACCTGCACCAGTGGCTCCACCTGTACCACCTGTAATAGTCACCCCGCCTCCAGCGTTGGCACTGGTGCTCGATGTTCCACCCGTTACAGTCGCATCACCACCTTGTGCTGCATTTGTACCTTGAACTGCTGTAGGAACGCCGGCACCTCCCGATGTATCAATCCAAGCTGTATTACCAATATTACGAATATATAACTTATTACCAGTTGAATCGTATATCATCGGTACTTGGCCGACGGCAAGATTTGCCGGGACACCAGTCGGAGTACCTGCAACAGCTGGAATAGTAATAAATCCACCGGTAGTGGTAGTTGCTAATGTACCACCAGATATACCGCCTATGTTTACATTTCCTCTTACACCACTAGATGCAGGAGCACCACCAAAAATCGAAATATTTCCGCCAACACCTGTCGTGCCGCCACCTTGTCCAGCAGTTAAAGTTATATTTCCTCCCGACGAGTTAGTACCACCAGTTCCACCAGTTAGAACTATATTACCGGCAGGACCTGTTCCAGATGCACCTGATGTAAGAATATTAACATGACCACTTGAACTTGCTCCAGTTCCCGATGGACCGCCTTGAAGATAAAGTGAACCACCTGTTACTGTAGACACAGAATTTCCGGGCTGTATAAATAAATCCGATACATTATTACCACTACCATCCGGTGTTATTATTCCAGCAATTGACCCTGGAACACCTAATATTAGTCTGCCTCCTGCCGGTACCTTATTAAAAGAAAATCTTGCATCACCGGCAAATACACCACCATCATTAAACTGAACGTTTGTATTAGCACCACCTGGCGTACCTCCGCCGCCGGTTCCACTTGATGCTGCGGTAATTAATCCTTTCTCATTAACAGTTATAGTTGCATTTGTAAATGTTCCTACATTTGCATTTGAATTTTTAAGAATTGTCGGAACTGTGCCTGTGCCTGTGCCTGTTACATCACCTGTTAATGTAATTGATGATATACTAATATCATTCCAGAGTACCGGTAAACCGGGTCCCGCTGAAGTTAATACCTGCCCAGCAAGACCTGGATCTTCATCGAGTTCTAATTCACCAGTATTAAGAAGACCGAAATGTATAGTTTCGTTTACATCATCGGCCTTAATAAAAAATGAACCAGCCAATTGAAGTGTTGAATTATTACCAACTATTCTTCCTCTAAGGTAGGCTGAATAAATTGCCGGATCCCTAACATTTTCATTATTGACAATAAATTGATCTTGTAGATCTCCACCACCATTTATTGCCTGTTGTCTGCCAGCTTGATATCCAATAAGTATATTGTTATCTCCGGTTACAACATCTCGACCAGTTTCTATACCAACAAAAACATTATTACTACCTGTTGTAGCATTACCACCAGCAAGTGCTCCAATTATAACATTTCCTGTACCACCCGAAAAGTTAACTCCTGCACTCGGACCAACAAAAATATTCTTATTACCACTAAGTGAATCTATAAATATGTCGCTGACAGAAAATCTATCAGTTGAGTTTAACTGAAATGTAATTTGATTACCATTTATTATTAAATCTTCAGGATTTGCATCTATTACTGCTGTACCAGTTCCTTCAATAATCAGCGAAGGTGTATGTATAATTAAATCTTCACCGTCAGTGTCAATAAATGCTGTTCCGGCAGCTTCAACTGACATAGTTCCTGTATTAGGATCAAATTGAAATCTTGGATCTGATGTAATTCCAAGTCCAGTTCCAAAAGCAACCTCATTTAGTGGTAATACTCCACCCCCACCACCAGATCCATTTGTTGCCGCAGTAATTCTACCTGCAGAATCTACAGTAAGGTTGGCCGATGAATAACTTCCCGGTGTAACTCCAGTATCTGTTAACTGATTACTTTGAATTTTTTGTTGTGCCATATGGTAAACCTATTGTTTTCTATATTTATCAAAAATACAGAAATAAAGGATTCACAAAAAAAGGCCCGAAGGCCTTTTTTGAAGCATATTAAAATTATGCAAATCCATAAATTACAACATCAGATCCTGGTGCTATACCATTATTGAAAGTAATTTGAAATGGTCCGGTAACCGTGTATTCTTTTGTTGCTCCTTCTTGTTGAAATATTCCGTTAACAAATACTTGTAGATAACTCTTTGTACCAGATTTTGGAACAGTTCTAATCATTGTATCAAAAACTGTTTGTCCTGGAGATGCTGGAAATTCTTGATAGTCAGGTGTATTTGTATTACGCCATTGACTATTAGTATAGAAATAAACCTTATTATCAACTAAATCCACAGTGATAGGAGTCTTACCTTGAACTGGTCCCGTATTACCAATTGGAACAATCGGTATACCAACAGGCATACCGGGCATACTATTTAAATATAAAAATTGAGTAACATCGGTAACTTGTAAACCGAAATTTCCACCTATTGAAACATTTCCTTGAGTGTCTAACAAAAGATTAGAAAAACCAGCACCAGTACTTCCACCAACACCGTTTGTAATATAAAACGGTACATGTGTACCTGATCCTCGAACAAAATTCTGAATGCCACATGCTCTATCATTAATAAAGAATCCAGAACCTGCACAGTCTACACCCGATTCTTTATTTTCAAGTGACCAAGCTGCGGTTGAACTAGTACCATCCGGTCTTGCAATAATAACTGTCTGATTATCTACAGCACCTGTTTTAAATGTAGTTCTAAAGGTCGAAGCTGGATTACTAAAATCACCAAGAATCTTATTACTACCACCATTTAATGCAAGACTGCCAAGTAATATAATATTTCCAGGTGTATTAACTGACAATGGAGTAATATCTCCGAGGCCGACAGATATATCTCCACCGGATGTAATAGGTCCACCCACTGATGTAATACCACTTAATCCAACAATACCAACACTTGTTACACTACCGCCACTTGATCCGCTCATAACTGAAGTTATTCTGCCTGTAGAATCAACAGTGAGGTTAGAATTTGTGTATGAACCAGGCATTACTCCTGTGTTTGATAAGGTAGTAGTAACAATATTATTTAAACCTTGACCAGTTACATCACCTATTAAAGTAACATTTGGAAGTTCAAAGAATTGTAAGGTATCAAGATCTTGAACTCCTAAATACATTCCTGGAACCGGTGTCACAGAACCGTCGGGCCATGATACACCATTTAAAACTGTTCTACCATTTGCCATGATAATCCTCCATTAATACTATATTTATCGGAAAATAAAAAAAGGACTCCGAAGAGTCCTTTTAGATTTTTTACTAATCCTGGAGTCGGATCAGTAAAATTTGAGAGTACTCGAATCTATCCCAACCTTGGATAGATAGTCAGCTGCGTTACCAAACGAATTTGCTGTATTGGTAAGTTCCAAATATCCATAACGTGTCATGAACGAAACAACAGGCTCAAAAGTCTGTGGATCCATAACTGGACCAACGCTCATTAATGGAATGTATGGGCAGTAGTAAGCTGCGGCATCTGTTTCTGTTGGGCCTTTGTAGCCAATAAGAACTGCTTCACCATCGCTTGCATACTGGTCAACATAAACACGCATGGTGCTATTCAATGTACCAACAAATTTTGTATTTGTTGGAGCTTCGAATGTACCTTCTGTGGTGCGTGCGAACGAAGATGTAGTAGCTGTCTGGAGGATTGTCAACGCTGTTGGCGAAACAACTGCCCAGTTAGCTGCACCACGACGTGTACGTGCTGCAATTAGGTTAGCTTGTTGATTGATCATAACTGCAAGGGCAGCATGTTCATCACCTACATATGTTGCTGTTCCAGATACGGCTGCTTGGTTGAATGTTGTTGGAGCAACAGGAACCAATGCGCGAAGTTTGAACAACATTTCTTGGTCGATTTCAACTGTAATTTCTTGTGCGAGTGCCTGCATAATTTCAGCTTCGATGTCAATTCCATGAATTGCATTAGCATCTTGTGCTGCCTCGAAAGTCCAACGTGCCGATAGCCTACGTGTACGGGCCTCAACTGTTTCTTTCAAGATTTGGATGCTAACTTTGTTACCTGGTACACCTTCAAGACGCGCTGTTGCTGCTGCGCCTGGATCTGCGACTACTTCGTTACCCGAATATGCTTTAGCAATTTCGAATGGGCCAAGTGCTTCTGTACCAGCTGTAACACCAGCTGCTGTGTTTGCGTAACGTACACGCAATGTGTGAATTTGACCGACTGGACCTGTCATAGGCTGAACACCCATGATTTCGTTTGCAATAACGGTTGGCATCACACGTCTAATAAGTGGTAGCATGACTTTGTTAAGTACAGCGATGTTACCTGCTTGGGTTGCGCCTGCGGTTGCCGATTCAGCTAAGTACCTACGAGTGTTTTCAAACACTACGTCCATAGACTGACGACGGGTTCCTTTAAGGCCTTCTAAAAGGGCTTCTTTGGTGTTTGCCCAGTTTGATTCAAATAGCTTTGTTGCCATTGTAAGTTTCTCCTAGATTACTTTCTAATTCCGGCTAAGGACAAAATATGCTTTAATTCAGATGTCTCTTCTGAAATCTCTTCTTCTTGAGCGGTTCTCGCTCTATCGCCTGTCTTGGCTGACAATGTCGCCTCAGTTAACTGAGTCTTTTGTGGCTCAGGTTTACGTACAGCGGCTTCATTTAGAACGCTAGGCAAATACTTGTTGTATTGGCTTTGCAAATTCTTTGTCTGGACCGATTCAAGCAATTCTTTCATTACTACTTTCTTGTCCTTAGACAACGGAGCAAGTAATTCGCTCATAACTTTCTGTCTTTCAACAAGATCTTGAGTTGCTCTCAACTTGGTATCTAATCCTTCCATCAAGCTCTTGCTCTTCTTGGCAGATTCTGTTAGAGTAGCTAGTTCCTTGTTCTTAGATTCGACGACCTTTTGTAGCTTCTTAAGCTCTGTACCTTCATTTAGGTACGAAGTCATAAATTCAGCAGCAACGCTTTCGAAAATCTTACGACCAAAATCGTTTTCACGGGCAACACGAATGTCTTCCTTGAATTGACCAATTTCTGTGCGTAGAGTCTTTTCAATATTAGACTCAATGATTTGTGCGGCGCGCTTGATAAATTGTGCCTTTGTTTCTTGTAGCTTCAGCTTACCTTCGGTAACCATTTTGACTTTTTGTTCCACTAAGGACTTTTTGTCAGCACGGAATTCACGGATTTCTTCTGCTAGTTGCTTCAATAAGAAGTTTTCTAGTTTTACGAAGTTTTCTTTCATTACCTTTTTCTCAGCATAGAACTCTTTCATTTCTTTAGCTACGGCTTCTGTGATGAATTTGTTTAACATTCCTGTGTGCTCAGTCAGTTTACGCTTGTAGGCGACCCTTTCTGTGACAAGTTTTCTCTTGTCTTCGGCGAATTCTTCGAGTTCAACGCGGACTTTATCTGTTAAGAAACGATCCATAGATTCCACTAGAACACCTTTGTCATGTTCAAACTTACGTGCGAATTCCTCGCGGAGTGTCGACGCAACTTCTTCACGAGCTTCGGTTAGTCTAGATTCCCACAAACCAATAATTTGATTTCTGATATCTTCGGATAATCCAACGCTTTCGCTCAAGATCTCATCAATTTTTTTTGCCATCTTGAGTTCCCCTTAAATTTTCAACTCGTTGATAAATTTCTGAATATCTTTTACAAGCTGTTTCTGTGCTGCGGCTTCAGTTAATGCAGACCTTGCGGTATCCATCACATTATGACCACCTTTCATGTTGTAAAGACTTTCATATATTGTTCTAGGAAACGCATTAGGAGCACTTGGTTGTGCAACGATGTCAACAGTGATAATCTCGAAATCCGAAACTGCACCATCATCACCAACATTTCCAGAACCACGGGAAGAAACGCCCAGCTTTGCGCCCGATTGAAGCAATGTCTTAACTATGCCTCCCATCGGAGTTGGGACAATTTTCAACTTACCGTATCCATCTGCACCTTCCATCCACATTTCTGTGATAAGGTGACTCACGCGGTCCAAGTTAATGGAGAGCTCTTCCGGATGGTCGAGTTCTCCCATTACTGATTGACCGCCGCTTAATTTCTCAGTAATTGAATTTACAGCCCTTGCAATTTCACGAACAGGATAAACACGTTGGTTTTGATTTCTTACGTCACCCTGAATAAAGATCCCTTTCATACAGAGATCTTTACCACCCATCTTGTTATCTTCTTCTAAAAGTTGTACGTGTGCCCTATCAAATGAAAGGTACTCGTATAATTTATTTGCCATGGCCATCATCAATCCCTTAAGTTGGCTTCTTGGTTAGAGGAGACTTTGTAAAACCTTCACCTGCAGACTTTCCGCCGGTCCACTTTGCAGTGGTATCAGCATGAACACTATTTTTCTTAGGCTCAACTTTTACATTGTCAGAAGGTGTATCATTCTTTGCGGAATCACCCTTCCACTTTCCATATTCGCCGCCGGTAGGTCCACCGCCTAGAATATTTTTCGCTGTGCCACCATAATCCTTACGAGTTGGGGCATGTGTATAAGGAGACTGAGTTTGTTCAGCACCAAGTGGTGTATTCTTACCAGTACCAACTAAACCTGCCTTACCTTTTTGACCAGTATCAGCAACTTTATTTAGAAACTGTGTTTCTTCATCTACTTTCTTATCTTTCTTTGCATCTTTCTTCTGTGGTGCAACTTCTAGCTTCTTGTCCTTCTTTTTCTCGAACATTGTTGCTACAACTTCACCGACGACTTTCTCTTCACCGCCCATACCGCCCATATCAGGTGCGCCACCGCCGAAGTCATCTTCACCACCAAAATCATCAGCAGGTTCAACTTCATCTCCACCGAACTCATCACCTGCTAAATCAGCATGTTCTGGCTCTTGCATTTCTTCACCCATTAGTGCGTCAAATTCTGCACGAAGTTCAGCAAGTTGAGACTCTAGATCTTCAACACGATCTTCAACGCTTCCTTCATCTTCGCCGCCTTCTTCATCTCCGCCAAACGGATTATCTCCATCTTCATCTTCGCCGTCTTCATCATCGGCTTCATCTCCACCAGCTTCACCACCGTTTTCTTCATCGGAATCAACTTCTTCCTTATCGGAAGCAATTTCATCGGTAAAATCTTTATTTGGTTCACCACCGACATCATCCTCTTCTTCTACGATTGTTTCGTAAATTACGCGAGCTTTCTCTACAATGATTTGGTGAAGAAGTTCAGCTGCCTGGTCAGAGTCTTCTGATAAGAGAAGATCCAAAACCGTTTCAAGCTTTTTTTGTTGTGACATGCCCAATCTCTCCTTGATTAGTTAAAGTTCTAAAATTCCACACACAGTGGTATTCTAGGTATTTAACCTGGAGAAGGGAAATATAGTTGAATATAGCCTAAAAAGAGACTATTTTTGAAAAAGACGTAGTCTAGCTAATATTTAGCCTCGGTCGACAAGAGATAAAAAACTGCTTTTATAGCCCACCAGGTGCTGCGCCTTCTTCAGGTGGTGGAGCATACATATCTGGGAGAAAAGTGAGATGCTGCGCTGTTTCATACTTTTCAGCATCTCTGGCTTTCCTAAGTTTTTGAAGATGAAGCATAGTCAAGCGTGGACGACGTGTATCATCCATTTTTGCTTTTCCCAATTCATCATCGGCTGGGTCATAATATTCAACGAGGAGATCTTTTGCTTTCATATCTATATTTATCAAGATCCGAAATTATCTACTTCAGTGTCTGAGACTTCTGCTCCGCCTTCTGGTGCCTCACCGCCCTCTTCACCCTCTGGTGCCATATCATCTATTCCGGAACTTGTGATTCCTACATCAGATAAGCCTGCCGCTGCGGTATCGCCACCGCCCATATCTCCGCCCATGCCGCCTCCCATTCCACCACCGAGACCTCCACCCATGCCACCGCCACCAGCACCTCCGGCGCCGCCTGGACCAAATGTCTTGGTAAGGCGACTGCGTTCTTCTTTCCACATACGCTCATTTTCTTCAAGCTCTGCTTCAGTCCAACCAAGATAACGTTTCAATATAAAACGTTTAGAAACAAAAGAAATATCTGTTAATGCAGTGAAAGTATTAATCTTTGCAGAATCAAGTTCAAGCTGACGATATTCAGAGAATGATTGTGCTGGTGTAAACGCAAGTTCAAATAAACTATTATCAATAGTTATACCACGACGCTTTAAGAAAAGTTTAAATTCTAAATCGATAGGATCAATAATCTGCTGTTGGTGACGAGTAATAACCTTTGCAAATCTAAACTCTTGCATAAATGCTGAGCCAACTCTACCATCACTAACTGCTGTTGTTCCATCTTCCGGACCTGTCGGCAAATACGAACTCGGAACACCCAAGGCACGCAACATCTTATTGTTGAAATACTTCAAATCGTCAATATCGCCTAAGTTCTCACCGCCCGGTAATACTTCAACTTTAGATCCACGGCCTTCACTTGTTACAGCAAAGAAATAATCTTCCAAAATAGACATAGGATTATATGTTGAGTCAACCACATTAGCTCCGCCGCCAGTTCTACTTGGAATGCGTTTCTGCTGTACTTCATAACGAACACGTTCAAGATACTGTTGTGCCTTGTTCGGTGGCATAGTACCTACGTCAATAAAAAACACACGACGCTCTGGCGCACGGTGGACTCGATAGATCAAAATAGAATCTTCTAAGAGCTCTTTTTGCTTATAAACCTTATAAATTTGCTCTAAGATGCTAAGACCGAAGGGCCATGCAGCATTCATGCCGTCGGATAACGACAATTGCACAATATGTTCGGCGTCGATTGCTGTAGCTGCACCATCTTGATAATTTGCTGTTCCTGCTCCTCCATAACCTGCAGAAATGTAATTTACATTACCCTGCATTGGTGGAGAGAATACAATACTATTGGAACCAAAGGCCTCATTAGAAAGTCTATTTAATTGATTTGTTGCAACCAATCCTTTGATATTTAAATCAATATCTTTAACAAAATATGATTCAATTTTCTTACCATTAGATTCATTCACAATAACTTTTTCTACTTTAGCTGGATCAATCCAGTACAGTACAAATGTTTCTGGATCACGTAAAAAGAATTGATCTCCGTACACAAGCGTTGAACGAAACATTGACCAAATGCGCTTATTCAATTTATTAAGTCTGCACCACTGACTTAAAGTTTTTTCTAAAATCTGAATTTCAGAAGGTGTTGGTTCATCATTATATTTTAGAATTAATGGTAATTCTGTTACGCCATCTGGTTCTGTACCAAAGTCAGCAAGAGTATCTAAAGCCGCATGAATTTCATGATCGAAATTCATTTGATCATAAACTGCGTATCTTTGTAATCTATCAGGAGGACCTGCATAAACTTCTGGAAGCCAATTGCTATATTTCGATGTAGAAGCATAGGCTGACGTCCCGTCAAGTGTCCTTTGATTTACTGGTAAAACCGAATTAACAGGTTTAAAAAATTTACGCCATGTCATGCTTCTTTCCTTTTATCATGCTTGCATCTGAGTAGCCATAAGAATCTTTTCATTGACTGAAAGCAGTCTATTAGAATTTTCATAAATTTGTTGCAAAATTGTCCCCTGATCCTTCAATACGCTATTTATATCGGATAAATCAATCACGGTGTTGGTACCGGAGTGACTAGATTTACCTGGAGTGTTACTTGAGGACCCACCCATTCCTTGTTCATCCGGTGTTTCCGCTGATGAACCGCCAATCGAGGATCCTGAAGGTCCACTAATAGTACCCCAATTTTGATATAATCCATACCCTGCACCTGCCACTCCACCGAGGGCGGCCCCGATCGCGGTTCCTGGTCCAGGGGCAATCATGCTTCCAATTAATGCACCTGTACTTCCTAAAGACAAGGCACTCGAGGCTATAGAGGCCGTTGCCGCCGCTTGTTCATGTCCTGCTTCTGCTAATTCGTCAGCAGCCATATCGAGGGCAAATCCGCCAATTAAACCACCTACACTTCCGGCAATCTTTCCTTTAGGGACACCACCACCTCTGGGACCTCCACCACCTCTCGGGCTTCCTCCCCTTCCTCGATTACCCCTTCCTCGGCCGCCGCGACCGCG
>Ga0315912_10000565_pt1 | contig 63563 bp, 57 predicted proteins | sample VfabasoilMG_FD_204469 | JGI IMG/M metagenome (GOLD analysis project Ga0315912, IMG submission 204469) | Garden soil microbial communities collected in Santa Monica, California, United States - V. faba soil | ecosystem: Environmental > Terrestrial > Soil > Garden | place: USA: California...
CCTTGATGCCGGTCCCGCTTCAGTCGGGGATCAGCTATTTCGATGGCCCTCCGGTGATCACCTGTGCCGCCTTCGCCATGCACGAAGGACGGTTTACCGAACCAGTGGACGCGTTCGCTCATCCGTTCTGGAACCGAGTACGGGATAGCGTCTCCGACAAAGCCATCGACATGCGCCGCCAGGGTTTCTTTGGTGCCGCCATGCTGCCCATGGCGGAATTGGAGTATACCGGCATCATGGACAACTTGAAGGCGCTTGAACCACGATTCCGTGTGCGTACCGATTCGTGATCAGACCCGACCGACGTGTGCTGCGTTGCCCATGAGATCATGGCGTCAAGCCGGACGGCCGGTCACCGGAGAATGCCGCTGACGATCATCTCCACCGCTTGCTCCGGCGAGAGTCCCCGCGCCATCAAGGTTTCCAATTCCTTCCTGTCGACGCTGCCGATGGCGGCTTCATGGGTGACCTTCGCTTCGGGGTGAAACACCCGCACGATGGGGATCGCGCTCGCCTGCGCCCGGCCCTGCACAATTTCCATGCAGTCCACATGGCCACGGGCTCCTTTTGCGTGGGCTTCGGTAATCCCGACGATCTCCGCGCTGGCCTCGCCATCCAGCACCACGCGCGTTTTGATCAGCCCTCGCGACCGCTCTCCCCTGAGGATGACAGCTTCCTTCAGCGTGATCCGATCGGTTCTGTGCGCGAAAATCTTGGCGGTCAGTTCGGCGATGCCGTCCTCCTCCACCTCGACGAGATAGTCGATGTCGAGGTTACCCACGGAACCGGACAGCAGTGAGAAGTCGGAAAAGTACCGTGCGCCCTTTCCGATCTTGATCGATGCATGGGGAACCACCTGCATGCCGCCGTGCGGGCCGTGGTAGTGGCCCTCGCTGTAGGTCAGCGAGGCGCCGGGCCCGATGTCGATCGCAGCTTGCATCCGATGCTGGGCCGATTGCGCGACGGGGAAGAGGCAATGGGACAGCACGCGCGCCGTCGCCCTCTCTTCCACCACGACGTCGATGCGAATGTTTTGGCTGCCGGTCGGATGGGCCAGGCCAAAGCACATGTGGATCGGTTGCTCGATGACCACGCCCGCGCGAATGGTCATCTTTCCGACGATCGCGTCGGGCGTTTCTTCTATATCCAGATCAAGACCGGGCACGGACCGGCGGCTCAGGATGCGATGGCCCTGCCCGACGACGTGCGCGATGCGCTCATCGTCGAGGATTGCCGGTTCCGCTCCCACCATCGGCAAGACGCGCGTGAGCGCCTCAAGGTCGGACATAGCCGCAGACCTCCCCATCGCACCGGACACACGTCCGCCCGCGGAAGTGTTCGATGACCCGGTCCGGATCGCCGGAAAAGACGATGCGCCCGTTGCACAATTGAGATGCCGAATCCGCGATCGCGGCGACCTCTTCCTGGTGCGTGATCAAGAGGACCGATCCACCCGCTGCTTTCAGCGCGCGAATGATGTCGATGATGTGGTTAATCGAGAGCATGTCGATACCGGCGGCGGGCTCATCGAGAATGGCCAGTTTGGGGTTCATGGATAGGACAGAGGCTAACTCAACGCGATGCCTTTCCCCCCCGCTGAGGGTTTTATCTACCCGGCGATTCAGATAACGTTCCGGATCGAGGCCGACTTGCCTCAGTGCCGGTTCCGGATCGTAGTTCGGTTTCCCCAAACTGAGGTACTCGCGCACCGTGACCCCTTCGAATCGTGCAGGCTCCTGCCATGCGAGCGTAAGTCCTAATCTGGCCCGCTCATACATCTTGAGCGGCACAAGGTCTGTGCCGTTGAAGACCACGCAGCCTCCGCTCGGGACATAGCTCTCGCATCCCATCAGCACATAGGCCAGGGTGGTCTTGCCGGAGCCGTTCGCTCCGAGAAGCGCATGAATTTCTCTTGGATGGATCGTGAGGTCCAGTCGGTCGAGAATCGTCTGATTGCCCGCCGAGAAGTTGAGATTGCGAATGTCTAGGAGGGGGCCATTCATCGTGCGTACCACATCTCTAGAACGGGTGCATCATACATGCCGAGAGACGGGTCCGATTTCAGAAGACCACTTGTTCTGGATACCGATCAGAGCGTGGCGTTCTGCGGCACGAAGGACGATCTGCCTGGGGAGATAGTCCCCACAATTGTGTCCGTCGGAGCTAACGGCAGAGCTCGCGGCGACACTAGGACCCGATTCATCAACGACTTCATGTGATGGATGACTATGGCATCACAGTTGCTGAAGGTGACCTATGAATAAGGAATCTGGTCGGCAGGGTCGTGAATCGAATAGAGACTCGTCCATGATCCGCAATGTGAATGTGCTTGATTAGTTAAGGAAGGGCGGTCGGAAGCCGCCCTAGGGTCGGGATCACTAACATCCATAACCTGTACTAAGGAGAAATGCCATGAGCAAAGCAGCCGTAGAAGAAAAGGCCGTCGCTACCAAGAAACCGGGCGAGGTCCTGTCGCGCGGGGAGGAATTCGAACACTGGTTGGAACACTTCATGGAGGATATGTGGCGGCGTCCCTTCCCCAGCCTCTTCGGACGGGACCGCTGGTTGCCCATCCGTCCGCTCTCGATTCGCATGCCCTCGCTCGATGTTTTCGAGGAAAAAGACTCCGTTGTGGTCAAGGCCGAACTCCCCGGGATGCAGAAGGAAGACGTCGAAGTGAGTCTTTCAGGAGAGAACCTGACGATCAAAGGTGAGAAGAAAGAGGACAAAGAGGTAAAAGAGGATGACTACTATCGGCGGGAGCGGTCCTACGGCTCGTTCTTACGGACCGTCGCGCTGCCCTGCGAAGTGAAGAGCGGCGAGATCAAAGCCTCCTTCAAAGACGGCGTGCTGGAAGTCAGAATGCCGAAGACGGAGGAAGCGAAGAAGAAATCCATTTCAGTGAAGATCGACTAATTCTTGTTCGTTATCGGAGCGTTCGTGAAACCTCGATCGGCAATCGGGTTCTGTACCGTTGTCGTCGCACTGTACGGTCTGACCGTCTGCCAGCCGCCAACGCCCAGGATCGCCGGTGTCGAAGCACCGTTGTGTGCGATCGTCACTACCAACGAGGTGGTGAAAACCGTCCTTGCCGCCTCAGGTCCGGCTGAGCAGGCCATTCGGATCCAGAATCTGGATGGCCTGCGCCCTCACTTCACAACGCGCTCTCGCTCGTACGGCCTAGCCAAGCAGCCCCCTCACACCGCAGCGATTGTCGCAGACTGGGGCAAACTCCCCTGGATCTTCGTTCCGCCCCTGAGGAATGCCGAGCCCCGTCTCCCACTTCTTCTGAAGACACAGGCTGAATGTTCGGGCATGGCCTTCCTAACGGCGAGTGTGATCTTTTCAAGGATCGCCATGACGCCGGAATACGGCTAGCTCAACGGCTATTCCATCGTGTTCCCGCGCAGGCCCTCGCGGTGGGCGATCAGGTCGACGGAGTGCTCAAGCACGAAGCCAGGGCACTTACAGCCCGCGTCGCGGGCACGCTGAAGAAGGCTGTATCCTCCGCGAAAAGAATCGAACGGTCGCATCTCCGGAAGCCGGGCACTGGCCGGGCGAGGACGGGCCGGCCTCATCGTCGTCGGCTCCCGGAACAGGCGGAGCGAGCAGGAATATTTCATGGGGACTGTCGACGACATTGTGACGAAGTACGCTCCATACCCCGTGTCAGGCTACGGAGGGAGAGGGGCGCATGGCCTTTGAGTTAGGCAGTCCTGCTGTCAAGGCTGGTCCATAAGGAGAGAGTGCCGGTGCCCACTACCGAATCCAAGCGCGACTATTACGAGGTCTTGGGCGTCGATCGAACTGCAACCCGGGATCAGATCAAGCATGCCTACCGGCAGCTGGCGCTGCAATTTCATCCGGACAAGAACAAGGATGCCGGCGCCGCGGCAAAGTTCCGCGAACTGGCGGAGGCCTACGCCGTCCTTTCCGACGATACGAAACGAAAAGAATACGATACGACGGGCCACGCCGGCGTGAGTGAACGGTGGTCGTCCGAAGACCTCATGCGGGATTTTCAATTCGGGGATTTCTTCGGCGGCCGCTTCGGCGATCTGTCCGGTATGTTTGGGGACCTGTTCGGCCGACGCATGAGGCCAGGCACGGGTGCGACAAAGGGGGTGGATCTTCGCTACGACCTGGAATTGACCTTGGAAGAGGCCGCGTGCGGCGGTGAACGGGAGATTAATTTCACGCGATCGGAGAAATGTGGCGATTGCGGGGGCAGCGGGGCCAAGGCCGGTACGAAGCCATTGGCCTGTCCCGATTGTCAAGGCACGGGCCAGAAACAAGACGTGAAGATGAAGAAAGCTGTGCGGTTTGTGACGTTGACAACTTGCGCGCGTTGTCAAGGACGCGGGCAGATCGTCGAATCCCCCTGTCCGCTCTGCGAGGGCGGCGGCTATCGATTTCTCCCGCACACATTGGAAATTAAGGTCCCACCGGGTGTCGACGACGGCACAGTGATCCGCTTGACGGGCCAGGGAGAGGCGAACACCACCGGCGGGCCGCCGGGTGATCTGCTCATTCGCCCGCATATCCGCCGCCATCCGATCTTCGAACGGCACGGGGAGGATCTGTATACGGTTCACTCGGTCACATTCCCCGACGCGGCGCTGGGAAGAAAGTTGTGTGTGGCAGGGCTCGGCGGAGAGGCTTTGCAAGTCATGATTCCCCCAGGGACCCAAAGCGGCACCACCCTTCGGCTGAAGGGGAAAGGGATGCCGAGAGTCGGGATAAATGGGAAGGGCGATCTCTTTGTGGTGGTGGAGGTCCGGACTCCGACCAAGTTATCAAATCGCGAGCGTGCGCTGCTGTTGGAGTTGGCGAAGCTACAGTCAGGTGAAGACGTCAGGAAATCCGGCTCGCCGGTGCCGTGACGCACATAATCCCTTCGAGATGGAACAGTGAGGCATATGATGGAACTGGCGACTCGGCTGTCAGGTTCATGCCACGGCGCGGCGACGTTGGATCGACAGCGGCGCCGGACGTTGCATTGAAGCCCGCTCTTTCGCCAATCGGATGGGAAACGAGGCTGGTCCCTGTTGCATCCCCCGATTCTTGAGCACCAGCTCATCCACATAGTCCCCGCAGTTGACGCACCGCCACCCGACCACGTCCATCCCTATCTCATCCGGACTCATCAAGTCGCCGTACACTTCAACCATCATCCCGCCACAGCGATTGCAATGCTGTACGTGTATTGTCATGGGCTTCTCCCTTCTCGGTGGGACGCTCTCGTGAGATCACCTATGCAATTCATTTCACGACGCTGATCAGCGAGAGAAGCAACAGATATGCCTCTGGCCGGTAGAGATCGATTGCGTGCACAAAATGCGAAGCGCCATCGGCGGTTCGCTTCCGACTAGGTACCGTCACAGAAATGACTTCCGCGGTTCCGGTGTGGACTATTTCGCCATTTGTACGCCCGAACCTGATGCAAGAAGCGACAGATGAAGCAGAAGAAGCTCTATGAAGGGCTGCCATCATCCAAAGATCGGACAGGAGTCGCCGGGGCGAGAGGGCGGCCGGGCGACCCGGTGTTACGTCACTGTGCTGTGGCTTGATCGGGACAGGACCAGCAAGAATCTTCTATCTTGTTGCTCATGATGAGGCACCATAAAACCTTGTACCCGAATTGCGCGCGAACGCGGTCCAAGAAACCGACTCCTGTGCCCCGAGAGCGGGTCAGGGCATCTGTCGAAAGTTGGATGGGCGGCAATTTCCTGGACGATCGTCATGAGACATGGGGGGAGCGGCTGCGCTTCTGTGGGCGCAAGCCAGTCCGAATCGAGCGTGCCCAGAAGACCGATGGCGTTCCGGTCAATGAAGAGGAGACGGCAAGAGGCAGAGAGGACAATCGCGCCGGTGGAGCCACCATTCCTCATCCGATTGTCCTGACATGACTCCGCAGCGGACGCGTGCATCAATACACACTCCTTGCTTCAAGGGGCGATCGGAAGAAGTGATGGTATTGTGACGGAACGATTCATGGGCGTACGCTGGAGAATTCTTTTAAGCCAATGGGCCGGGCTGCGGCACTAGGCATTGTCCTAGTTTTCAGGTCGAACCGTACTGGAGCATATCTATCCAACCATCGGCTTCCTGCCGCTCTTGCGTGGCCTTCCCATGAGGCCTAGAATTGCTCCACTTCCATGCCGCCGAAAACTACCAAGAAGAAACAGTCTGTAAGAGTGAGGTCCCGCCCTTCACCCAGACGACAACCTGCCTCGCGCCCGCGCAGGCCGGCTCTTCCTTTCTTGAAGGATGAATTCCTGGCCATGGCGTTCCGGCTGAGTCCCCATCCGATGGGGGTAACGGAACTGAAGACCGGTCGCTGTCTCGATGTCAACGACGCCTGCCTGGAGATATTCGGCTTTCGGCGGGACGATGTGATCGGGCGGACGACCCTCCTGTTAGGCATTTGGCCCGACCCCCAGGATCGGGCTCAATTGATCGAGCGCCTCATATCCGAACTGTCGGTGCGGGATCTCGAAGTGCCGATACAGACGAAACACGACGGCCTGCGCCGGTTTCTCATCTCCGCCGACGTGGTCATGTTGGGGAAGACACGCTGCCTGTTAATGATCGGCAACGACATCACCGAGCTCAAACGCGCCGAGAAAGCCTTGCGGAGCGCTCAGGAAGAGTTGGAGCGCCGCGTCCGTGAACGAACGGCGGAGCTGGAACGGACCAACGCGGCGCTGATCGAGAGCGAGGAACGGTTTCGTACGTTCCTGGACCATGCGGCGAATCTTGCGTTCATCAAAACGACGGATGGACGATATCTCTATGCGAACCGCCAATTCCGGGAGGCTTTCAGCCTCGATCAGAACAGTATTGTGGGTAAGACCGATGAGGAGCTGTTTCCGCGCGTACAGGCCGATCAGTTCCGGTTCCATGATCTCATAACACTCGAAGCCGGAACGGCCATGGAATTCGAGGAGACCTCGCTCTACGTCGACGGTCCCCACACGACCATTGCTGTGAAATTCCCCATGCGGGATAAATCGGGGCACATCTATGGGGTCGGCGGCATTGTGACCGATATCAATGAGCGTAAGCGGACTGAGGAGAGGCTGCAGCTCCAGCAGAAACAACTGCACGACCTGACCGCCAAGCTCATCAAGGCTCAGGAAGACGAACGGCAACGGATCGCGCGCGAACTGCATGACGATGTCAGCCAGCGGTTGGCTGCGCTGGTCCTCGATGTGGCGTCACTCGAACAACAGCCGCCTCTCCTGCCCGAATTGATCGGAAAAGCCTTGGAGCCGGTTCGTGAGCAACTCGAGCGGCTTTCCGATGACCTCCATAACCTTGCCTACAAACTTCATCCGTCACTGCTGGAACATGCAGGCCTGCAGCCGGCTGTCGAGGACCAGATCCGTGAGGTCACCAAACGGACAGGGCTTTCCGTGTCGTTGAAGGTGAATCATGTACCCGATTCGCTGTCGCTCGACCATTCGACTTGTTTGTTCCGTGTGCTGCAGGAGAGCCTTCAGAACGTCGTGAAACATGCCTGTGCCACCGAGGCCACCGTGAAACTAAGTGGTTCATCCAAAGGACTCGGCCTGTCCGTGACAGATAACGGCAGGGGATTTGACGCGAGCGACAAGAGCGCCCATCACCAAGGGTTAGGCCTGACCAGCATGCAGGAACGATTGCGGCTGCTGAATGGATTCCTCCGCGTCCATTCCAGGCCGGCTGAAGGAACGAAGATCTGCGCCTGGGTTCCGGTCAAGAAAGAGGAAGCATGACGCGCCCTCGTATCCTGATGGCAGACGATCACTCCCTGGTCCTGGCCGGGCTTCGGAAGCTGGTGGAAGCCGAGGCCGAGGTCGTCGGCACCGTGGAAGACGGCCGCGCGCTGGTGGAAGAAGCGCAGAAATTACGCCCGGACGTGATCTTGCTGGACATCTCCATGCCGCTGCTCAACGGGCTTGATGCCGCCAGACAACTCACAAAGCTCGTGCCCGACAGCAAGCTGATCTTTCTCACGATGCATGCGACACCGACGTATGCAACGGAGGCCTTCAAGGCCGGCGCGTCCGGTTATTTGATCAAACGATCCGCCGCGTCGGAGCTCAAACAGGCCATACAAGCGGTCATGCGAGGACAACACTACATGACGCCGCTGATTACGAAAGACGTGCTGGCTGCGGCGTTGCATCCGCCGGACGTGCCGGTGCTTCAACGGCCTGTGACCTCGCTCACGCCGCGGCAGCGTGAAGTGTTGCAGCTCATCGCTGAGGGAAAGGGTACCAAGGACATCGCCACGCTGCTGAATATTTCCGTGAAGACCGTTGAGTTTCATAAGTCTCGGATCATGGACGAATTGGATCTCCACTCGACTGCCGAGCTGACAAAGTACGCCGTCGCCGAAGGCCTGGTGAGTCTGTAACTCTCTCCTCGCGCGAGCCAGGCCGCGTAATGGAGTGCCGGTTGCCGAAGATGGTCTCGAACTCCTCCTCAGATTCGTCGGAAGGCGCATCATCGGCCATTATGCGCCCTGGTAACCTTTCTTTGCGTTTCTGGCAATTTCCCTAGTTCTCCTCCCCGTCGGATTCACCTAGCATCCGCCGCGTATATAAGTGAGGAACTCGGCAAAGGGGGTGCCTTATGGCCGTCTCAGCCACCATCTCTCGTGTTCACAGGGCCTTGGAGGAGCTCGGCAGCGATTGTCCCATGGAAGAAATTATGGGGCTCTGCCCGGAGCTCACATGGAACCAAGTGTTCCTCGCAATCGATTACTTGAGCCGTACAGGACAGATTCGCGTGACGCCGGATTCCGGCAGGACATATCGAGTAGCGGTCTCTCGCCCCGCCACTCCAGAGAGTTCTCGTATTCTGGGCAGTCCGTAAATCCGTCTTTCAACGCAGGACTAGGGTATTTCCTAGTGCTGCTCTGGAATCGGCTACGCTAGGGTGCCTTCCTCCGCTCAATTTCGCGCAAGATCTCTGGCCGGAGAATCTTGGAGAATCTCGATGGACAACCCTCGCGACGAGTCGGGAGACGTGGAATCAACGCCCCTTAGAATGGAGGCGCCAATGGAGACCCGGGCGGTTCGAGAAATCGGTCACGAGACAGGAATCCCCTACTCGACAACTCTCTGCGTTCACCAGCGGCTCATCGACGATGTTCGGACGAGAAGCGGTAAGCCGACCGGGAAGGTTCGCTGCCTCGAATGCGGGACGGTATTCGACGACCCCCACCGGAGCCTGGACTGACTCGCCGAGCCAAGGGTCCTCGAATCCCCTGCTCTCTCGTGAAGCTCCTGAGATGAGTTTTCCCCCACTCCTCGTGAACATGGGTGCCGCCGCCATTTCCCTTCCTCGGTTCAAGGTGTTATTGCGGACAATGGCTTTCTACCAGGTGAAATTGAACTCTTGTTCAACGCAGATGTAGACTGACAGGATGCTGCCTGATAACACCTCGTCACCGAATAATTGGGTGCTGAGGGGTGCCATCGCACGGTCGGTCGGCATCGTTGCCGTTGCCCTGGGGTTCGTCATCGGTATGTACGGGCTCGATGACCCGATCTCACCTTGGCTTCCGACAGCGCTAGGGTTACTCGTCACCGGGCTGGTGGCCCAAGGCTACGGGCTGTACTGCTCAATCAAACGACGACTGAACTCCTAATGATGACCAGCCGATTATGGCCGGAAGCTTCCCAGGAAGTCGCTCAGCCTGTCACGGCGTGAGCGGCCTCCACTCCTTGGCCTACCCCGGGCCACATTGAGCAACGCCTTAAGGTCATTCAAACCGAACAGATGCCATGCGCCACTGATACCTGGGATTTGTTGAGACTACATCCGCCGAGTTCGAGCCTCCCATATGGTAGACAAAGACGGTCCCTTCTCTAGGAATTCCGTCACCCCTAGTTCCTGAGCCTGCTTAACCAAGGCTGCTGTACAAGAACCAGTGAAGACCATTACCGTCGCTCTCTGATCCATTGCACGAATACGCCGAAGAACTTCTATCCCGTTTAGATCGGGCATTCCGATATCGAGGATCGTGATGTCTGGGCGTTCCTGTTGAAACATCTGGACGGCGTCGCTACCTCGGGATGAGAGAAGCACCTGACGTCCTTCCCGAGTAAGAACCTCCTTAATAAGACGGCGGATGCTCTCTTCATCATCTACGACCAGCACCTTGGACTTGATCATCGACATGCTCCTTTCCGTTTGTGAGTCCGCGTGACATACTGGCCCTCCGGGGAGGGAACGGCATTTGGTGTTCATGGAGCGCACACACCCAGACTCTCGTCTTCTCTCTGAAAACTTGGACGGGGTACTCCGCTTGTCGGATGCCGATATGTGAAGCTTGGGTTTTTGCAGAATTGGAGGCCCAGCCACACCGCAACTCTTCACCAAGAACTGCCATATTTCATGCAGACGCTGCATCTCGCTCCTGAGATTAAGGAATAACGCATTCATATTGAATTCGATATTCGTGCGCATTGTTAGGCCTCTATGGATTGCCGAACTCTGAGCTCTTGGGCGACGTTAATGCTTGGTATGCCTGGCTTACAGAACTGACCTTGAAGACTTGGGTGGAGGCTGGTGCTTTCCCCTTCCTGTCAGCCATTGACGGCACAAGCACCATCTGGAGGCCGGCTAGGCGGGCCGCAAGTACCTTCAACGCCACCCCACCGACTGGGCCAATACGACCGTCTGAGGTGACGGTGCCCGTGATGACACGACTGCGAGGAATCGTTTCGCCCCTCGCCATGGCTCCTACGGTGAGACCGACCATGGCAGAGAGACTGTCCCCCTCAATGATGACACCCGGGTCGACCACGGACAGTCCGACGTTCCAGGAGCCGGTAGACAGGCCGAGCACCCGAGCCGTACGAGCGATCGCTTGCACTATGGCCGCTTGTGTCTCCAGGGAGAACCGACTCGGGCCAGGGATGAAATGGACATCGAGACCCTTGTCATCATCCCGTTGTGAGAACAAAACCATGACATAAGTAACTGAGCCGGTAGGATTCTCCCCTGTGGAGACAGTCAACACGGGGATATACTGCTCGCGCGGGCTGTTGTGAGCCCATCCCGCCTGGGCGAAGCCGGTAAGGGACAGCAGAATCAGAAGCAGAATCACGCGCCCCATCATCGCTAGAGGACCAATCCCGCAGTCCGAGAACCGATGACATCTTTTCCAATTGGCTTTCTGGTCGTTCATGGCTCGCTCCTCCCGCTACAGCGCCACCTTCGATGGTCCTAACCTTAGCGGGAGGAGCTTCATTTTAGTATAAGAAGCGGTCCGATTCTGGGATAGGAAGGAGAGATACCGGTTGTCGGATTCTGTCTGACAGGCCGTAGGGGGAAAGCCCGGAGCCGGTGGAAAGCAAAGGGTTACGAGTTTTGCCTTGGGTCGGCAACGGTTCTAAGGATGTTAGGAAGCTGTTCCAGGTCGGAAGACTTGTCCAGCACAAACGCGGCGCCTTCCTCTAAACAGGCCTGCCGGATCCGAGGCTCCGTGAGGCTCGTAAGCACGATGACTCTGGAGTGGAGCCCGGCCTGTTTGATGGCCTGTAGCACATTGAGGCCGCTTCCTCCCGGGAGTTGAAGATCAAGCGTCACCACATCCGGGTGCCACTGTCCCAGAATGCCCAGCGCCTGAGGGACATCAGCCGCTTCTACGATACACGTCGGAAAGGGAAGCGATGTCAACAGATCCCTTATGAGGTTGCGGATTAAGTCCGTATCGTCCACGATGAGAATTCTCACGGACTGGCTCCTTCCGAAGACGGGAGGTACAGTGGCGGCTTATGTGACTGAGCGTAGCGTATATTTCAGTGATTATCTGTCGGAAGCTGGTGTTTCACATGTCAGATGTTGATGTGCGGCGCTATCGGACTTTGTCCTACACCCGCAGGGAACACCGCTACATCCGGTTACGACATGAGTCTGCACACAGGTTGGGGGGCAATGAGGAAGTGCGAGGAGGGGCCGATTGAGACGTCGGCGGTCTTATTCAACGATTTTCTGCTGAAGGGCATAGCGCATGAGTTCGGCGTTGTTCTTCATCTTCTTCTTAAGGAGAATGCGGTTCCGATAGGTACTGACGGTCTTCACACTGAGCACAAGCTGCTCGGCAATCTCCGAGACTGTTTTCCCGGATCCGAGAAGACGAAACACTTCAAACTCCCGATCCGACAGAGTTTGGTGGGGTGACTCTAGCGCGCCGGGGTCCATCCTGGCTGCCAAGGTCTCCGCTAAAGAGGCGCCGACATATTTGCCGCCAGCCACGATCTTACGGATGGCCTTCACGAGTTCCGTCGGTGCACTGTCTTTGGTCAGATAACCCGCCGCCCCCGCGCGAAGCGCCCGAACAGCGAATTGTTCTTCTGGATGCATCGTGTGGATGAGGATTGGCAATGCGGGTTGTTCCTGCTTCAGCTCAGCGAGGACCTCCAAACCGCTCCGCCCGGGAAGATTGATGTCTAACACGACGGCATCCCACGGACGTTTACGCACCAGATCGAGAAGTTCATGAGCGGTCGACGCCTCTGCTCCGATTTCCATGTCATGTTCGTCCGCCAATATTTCCTTCAATCCACGACGGACGACCGCATGGTCATCTGCGATCACGATCGAGATCATGCCGCCTCTTTCGATAATGGAACATAGGCTGTGAGGGTCGTTCCCTTACCCGGGTTGCCGCTGAGTGTCATTCTGCCTTTCAGCAAAGCCACCCGTTCACGAAGACCCACAATGCCGAAGGACGATCGTCCGGTTGCTGCCGCCTCCGTAATGCCTTGACCGTCGTCTTCCACGGCCAGGCGGAGTTCCTTCCCTTCCTCATCCAGCCGGATCACGACCTTAGATGCCCGGGCGTGGCGCACCACGTTAGTCAGCGCCTCCTGCACAATGCGAAACAGCGCCGTTGCTCCGGTGGAATTTACCGTGACTTCTTGAAGCGGAGTCACGAACCGACAAACGATACCGGTCCTTTGCTGAAATTCTTCCGCTTGCCATTCCAGTGCAGCCATCAAACCGAGATGATCGAGGATGGCCGGTCGCAGCTCCGAAATGAGGGTTCGAAGGCCGGCAATGGTTTCGTCGATCAATGCGGCCATAACTCGAGTCTTGGCCAGGAGGGGTCCTGTGTCCTGAACCCCCTCCGAATGGGCTAATCGTTTGGTCAACCAGAACACATCCATTTTGAAGCCGGTCAGCTTCTGTCCTAGCTCGTCATGTAATTCCCGCGCGATCCGCGTCCGCTCCTCTTCCCGTGCTGTTTCCAGGTGACCGGTGAGTGCCCGCAGTTGTTCGTTGGAGTGCCGGAGTTCGTTCTCGACGCGTGCACGTTCGACGGCATAACGGAGGGCCCGCAGAAGGGTTTCACCATCCAATCGATTCTTGACCAAGTAGTCCTGAGCGCCTTCCCGCACAGCTTGAACCGCTTGCGCTTCGTCATCGAGACCGGTCAACACAACGATTGGAATGGTGGGCCTATGCCTCCGGACCTTTTCCACCGTAGCCTGACCCTGGCTGTCCGGCAGCGAGAGATCGAGCACCACCGCATCGATGTGGTCTTCCGTCAAATACCGCATCCCTGTCATGAGCCTGTCAGCCCAAGTGAGAATCACCCCCACTTCCCTTCCTAGGGCCAACGCCTCACGGATCAAGCAGGCGTCATCCTCGTTGTCCTCGATGAGGAGAACATGCATGATGTCAGCTTTCGCGCACGGGAATCCTGGAAACCAACGTCCAATAGAGCTCGAACTCTTTGACCACGTGCGCAAACTCCTCCACACTCATCGGTTTCCGTACGTAGGAGCAGGCGCCGTCGGCATAGGAGCGGACGATGTCTTCCTCGCGGTCGCTCATGGTCAGCATGACCACAGGAATTGGTCTCAACTGGGGATCCTCTTTCATCGCCGCCAGAACTTCAAAGCCGCTTTTCTTGGGCATGTTGATATCCAGCAGGACAAGCCCGGGGCGATGAGCATTCTTATAGCGTCCTTCCCGGCGAAGGTAGGCCAACGCTTCTTCTCCGTCTCGCACCTTCTGGATTACATTCATCAGCTTCGCCTCGGCGAACGCTTCGTCGATTAGAATCATATCATCCTCGTTATCTTCCACTAACAGCAGTTCTACAGGTTGGCTCATCATGGCTTGAATCCCTCCTGAGTAAGGACCATCGCGAATCTTTTCGTCATCGTCCATTTCCGCAAGACGGGCCTTCGGAATTCTCGCGTTTATGCCGCTCGTCCGACGCGCTCCGACTGCCGGACCGCGAGCACCTCGCGTACTTTGCGCGCCAGTGTTTGCGGGGTGAATGGCTTTTGAAGAAAATTGGCCCCGGGGTCCCTTGCGGTTGTGTACACGAACACCCTGTCCGTATAGCCGGACATGTACAAAACCTTGGTATCCGGACGAATCGAGTGAACGGCTTCAGCCAATTGCGGTCCATTCATCCCCGGCATGATGGTATCGGTCAGTAGCAGATGGATCGACCGGGAACCTTCCTGAGCAAAATGTAGGGCGTCCTGGACAGTCCGCGCCGCGAACACCGTATAGCCGTACCGTTCCAAAATGGTCTGAGCCAACGCCCGCACCATTTCCTCGTCTTCCACAAGCAGAACGGTTTCAGAGCCGCAAAGGGACTCGTCGAGAGGGACAGCTGATCCCACACAGTCGACCGCCTCATCAACGCGGGGGAAGTAAATCTTAAATGTAGTCCCCTTGCCTAACTCGCTGGATACTTGAATGCTGCCGCCGCTTTGCTTGACGATTCCGTACACTGTCGCCAAGCCCAATCCAGTCCCCTTTCCGGGTGCTTTCGTCGTGAAGAACGGCTCGAACATCCGGGTTTGTGTGTCCGCATCCATCCCGCACCCCGTATCGCTCACGACCAGCATCACGTATGAGCCCCGGTCAACGGAAAGGCGCTGCTGTGTATCGACTGCATCAAGTTCCACATTCGTAGTTTCGATCGTCAATTCACCGCCTCCCGGCATGGCATCCCGTGCGTTGACGGCCAGATTCATGATGATCTGTTCAATCTGGCCAGGATCGACCCGCATGCGTCCCAAGGCAGGGTGTGGGCTAAGCACCAAGGCAATGTCCTCGCCGATCAGCCGTCGCAACAATTTCACCATATTGGACACCGACTCATTCAAGTCCAGGACCTTGGGCTCCAAGACTTGTTGGCGGCTGAAGGTGAGCAGCTGCCGAGTCAACGTAGCCGCCCGATATCCGGCCTCCTTAATCTGGTCGAGCCCGTTCCTTAGAAAGGGGTTGGCAAAACCGATCTCCTCCAACAGCATGTCACTGTAACTATTGATGACGGTGAGCAGGTTGTTGAAGTCGTGTGCGATCCCGCCGGCCAATTGGCCGATCCCTTCCATTTTCTGGGAATGTCGCAGTTTTGCCTCACTCTCCCGGAGAGCTCTCTCAGCCTGTTTGCGCTCCACAGCATAGCGAGCGGCGCGTGCAAGCAGATAATTGTCCAGGCGGCCTTTGACCAGATAGTCCTGAGCTCCCCTGCGCACGGCCTGCCCCGCCAGCGCTTCGTCATCCAGTCCCGTCAGTACGACAGTGGGGATGTCCGGCGCAGCGTGTTGAACCGCCTCGAACGTCTCTAAGCCGTGACTGTCCGGAAGAGACAGATCCAGCAACACCAGATCGATATTGCCTTGAGACAACCGCGTGAGTCCCGTTCCCAGTTGGCTGACCCATTCCAACTCGACCCCGGCATCCCTTTTTTCGAGCAGCATCTCTCGAATGAGGCAGGCATCGTCTTCGTTGTCCTCGATGAGCAGGACACGCATAGAATTACTCCTTGTGCCGGGGAATATGTGAAATCAAGGTCCAGTATTGCTCAAAGTGGCTCACGACATCTTTCAACCAATCCAAGTCCACCGGCTTGCGGATGTATGAGCATGCGCCATTGGAATAGGCAAAGGCGATGTCCTCCTCACGCTCGCTCATGGTCAGCATGACGACGGGGATCTGCCGTAAGACAGGGTCGGCCTTCATCGCTTCGAGAACCTCAAACCCGTTTTTCTTGGGCATGTTGATATCCAGCAGAACGAGCCCGGGCCGATGCGCATCCTTGTATCTTCCGGCTCGTCGGAGGCAAGCCAGCGCTTCTTCCCCATCCCGGACGGTGTTCAGAACGTTGACCAACTTGGCATCGGCGAAACTCTCCTTAATGATGACGATGTCGTCTTCGTTGTCTTCAACCAGCAGGATTTCGACACGTTGATCAGTCATGATTGACATCATTTCCGATGGCTATGGAGCGCAGAACGTCAGGATAAACTCCGAGCCGCCGCCTTCGTGCGGCTGGACCCAGGCGCGGCCCCCATGGCGTTCGGCAACCTGTCGGACGATGGCGAGCCCGGCACCGGTCCCCTCAATTTCCCGCCCGACCGCCCGTTGAAAGAGTTGAAAAATGCGCTCGGCATGTTCCGGAGCCACGCCCGGTCCACGATCCCGAACAATGAGGCCGACCTCTCTACTCTCCTCGCCTTTTGGATGGTAGGGGGCAATTTCGATATCAGGCACTTCACCATCGCGCCTGAACTTTAACGCATTGGCAATGAGGTTCGAGATCCCTTGGATGGCCCAAGTCCTATTCACTCGCAAGCGAGGGAGGTCGTTCGTCACTCGCACCCTTGCCCCTGTCTCCTTGATTTTTTCTTCCAATTGCCGAAGGGCTTCTTCTACCAGGCTTCTTCCCTCGACGTCTTCAGCGGGCAGCTCCATCCGTTGTATACGCGAGAGCGTTAGCAGATCGGTCATGAGTCGATCCATGCGTTGCGCCCCCCTGACCACACGCCGGAGAAAGTCCCTCCCCTTGTCATCCAGACTCTCGGCATACCGGTCGTGCACCAGGCGCGAGAAGTTCTCGATCGCGCGCAGCGGTTCCCGCAGATCGTGCGACGTCACATAGAGGAGCGTCTCCAGGTCCCGATTTCTGTGTTGGAGTTCCGCGGTTCGTTCCTGTACCCGCATTTCCAACTCACTGTGCGCGCGACGGAGCGCCTCCTCCACCCGTTTGCGTTCGGTTATGTCGCGGGCGATCTTCGAGATGCCGAGGATCGCTCCCTGCTCGTCCCTGATCAGAGAGAGCGTGAGCGCGACATCGATCAATCGGCCATCTTTTGTTCGTCGAACCGTTTCGAAGTGTTCTATCCGCTCACCCTGTTTCAGACGGGCGATGATGAACCCTTCTTCATCCATCCGGTCCGGTGGAAATAATATAGTGATGGGTTTCCCCAGTATTTCCCCGGCCGTGTAGGCGTAGAGTCGCTCCGCGCCCTTGTTCCAACTGGTCACGATACCATCGAGGCTCGCTCCAATAATTGCATCGTCCGAGGACTCCACAATGGCGGCGAGTCGGCGTTCCGCCTGCATCGTTCGTTTCTGCTCAGTAACGTCGCGGGCGATGGCGTACATCAGCCCGTCCGGTTGAGGCATGGATTTCCACGATAACACACGCCAGGAGCCATCCTTGTGCCGGTAGCGATTCTCGAACTCAAGCACCTGTTCTCCGCCAGCGACTTGTCTCTCGACCTCACGGAGAGTGGCCGCACGATCATCGGGATGTACGAAGTCGACGAACGGTCGCGTCAGCAGTTCGTCGGCGCTCCAGCCAAGCGTCCGTGTGAAGGCAGGACTCACGCGTTTGAACAATCCGTCTGGCTTGGCGATGCACAGCATGTCGAGGGAAAGCGAGAAGAAACGGTCGCGCTCTTCCTCCGCCCGTTTGCGCTCGGTGATGTCGCGCGCCACCGCATAGATGATCTTTTTCTCCAATAATGGTTTTGCAGTCCACAACAGCCATCGGTACGAGCCATCCTTGCAGCGATACCGGTTCTCAAAAGAGATGACATCAGCGCCGCTGTGAATATACTTGGCTTCCGCGATGGTCGCCTCCCGGTCGTCCGGGTGAACAAAGCTCATATAGGGTTCAGCGAGCAATTGTTCGATCGTGAACCCGAGCGCGCGTTCCCAAGCCGGATTGAGTCGCTTGAAGTACCCGTCGAAACCGGCGATGCACAGCAGGTCAAGTGACATTGAGAAGAAGCTATCGCGCTCACCCTCCACCCGCTCACGGTTTTCCAACTCACTTCGCAGCTGGTTATTGACCTCCTGAATTTGCTGCGCCCGACGGTAAATCTCTGATTCCATTTCTTGGGTGCGGGCTCGCAACACTTCCTCGATTCGGCTCTGTTCGCTTCCGGCCTGCTTCAGGCGGACGAATTCCGTGACATCCTCGACCCGGTGAATGATATAGGTGACGTCCCCATTGGCCCCGAAGACCGGCGAATTGACCGGGCTCCAATACCGCTCTTCAAATCCTCCTCCATCGGAGTCCGGTCGGCGGATGTCGTACTTCTGCACCGCCATGGTGTCGGGCGCCCGATGTTGCAGGACACGATCGAGTGAGACGCGTAGATTCAAACCCCCTGTTGCCGTCGGATCGTCGGGGTTATCCGGGAACACGTCGAAGAGGTGTCGACCCAGAATCTCCTCTCGTCTCACCATAGTGGCCCGCAGGTAGGCGTCGCTGACCGCCACAATAGTGAGCGAGGGAGTCAGAACGAGGTAGGAGCCAGGAGCCGATTCGAAGAGTGCTCGGAAATCAGGTTTTCCAAGCGTGGTGGAAGTCGCGGTCATCGCGTCAACCCCCTAGATTTGCTGCGTCTATCGAGAAGAAACGTGTTGGACTGTGGAGTCCGGCCTTACGATGCGAGACAGAGGTTCACCACCCACACTACTCCTCGCGCGGAGCAGTGCAATCATTTTCGCTTATCGCTCATCACCACTAAGTTCCCACCCCGGTGGTGTCGCTCATCGTACAATTCGTCCCGTTTGCATAGATCTTGAACCCACTTTTGTCTCCGAAGAGCCTCACGTCCATTGATCGGCCGAACCTGTGAGGCTCTATATGATCAAATTCATTCTCAGGGGCAATGTGAAGTATGAAAAGGCAGGTCAATGAACCGGCTGCCTTGGGCGGCATCTTGATTCCGCCACGGCTACCGCATCAACATGGGTCCTTCTCACTGTGCAATACGTCGCGTACGACTGTGAGTAGATGCTGTAACTCAAATGGCTTGTCCAATGTTCGCTGGGCTCCCAGACACCGGGCGGCATCGAGATACGTACTATCTCTCATGCTGCCTCCACCGGACATTGCAATGATCTTCACAAGCGGTGACTCACGTCGCAAGGTCTTGATGGTTTCAATCCCCTCCTGTCCGTCCATCACGATGTCAGTGACAACAAGGTCCGGCCTCAATCGGCGATAGAGCTGTAGTCCCTCCTTCCCGTCACCAGCAATTACAACGTTGTACCCAGCACGCTCTAAAGCCACACGGAGGGCCTCTCGGAGCGCTTCGTCGTCATCAATCAAGAGAATTGACTTCATAGCATCGTTCTGCTTCGAACTATCTTGCTGCCGCCGCTCGCACCGGATCCGGTAGCCTTTCCACATATTGCCGGAGCCGGTCCTTATTTTCGGGCGTCATCAAAATGAACTCAAGCCCGCAACGGGGCCCGCTGACCCACCTGACCACGGCTAAATCACAGCTGAAAGGGATGCAACCATCCTGTGCAGCCCGGCCAAGAAGATCTATAACCTGCATGGCCAAATAATCTCCTCGCTCAATCGTCACCAATGTTCTGAGAGCGCAGCCGGCCAGCGAGAGATCTACGATCTCGCCGTCGCCGAATGCTACGCCCTCTCTCAACAATGCGGCGTGCAGTTGAACGGAGATGCGCGGATGCTTCCGTCGCTCAGGCTGAGGAGGCATGGTACCTTTGGTTGATTCTAATGGGGAAAGCGTGTGGCTTATCACGCCGGCTTGCCTCAGTAGCCGGTTGACCGTGTCGCCGATGGTATGTAAGGAAAGCCCCTTCTGAAGAACTTCCGCCGCCCCCAGTTTCCTGGCATCGTGTTCGAGTTGCGCCGTATCCGCTCCCGTCAAAATGATTACGATGCCCCCGGGGTCTAGGGTTCGGATCTGCTGCAGGACAGATAACCCGTTCATGTCCGGCAGTTGTAGATCCAAGATTGTGATGAGCGGGCGCTCTCGACGAAACGCCTCCAAGCCCTCTGATCCGCTGCCCGCTGCTACCAGATGGTGGCCACGGTTTGTCAACACTACTTCAATGATAGCCCGGATCTTGTCATCGTCATCAATCGTAAGAATTGTAGCCATTGTTCTCCTTCCCCGCGTGCAAGATCTCTCTATGCACGTGATCATTGAGAACTAGTCCTGCGATTCGTACCGTAACCTCTCGAGTCGAGTGAGGATTACCGATTCGATGCCAGATAACCCTTCCTGAACGGTACACTAGCTGTCGAATTGAAAATTCGCGGGACGACCGCTGTTGGGAAATCTATTGGTGTATGTCGGTTCGAACAAGGATCAAGTTCCGTCTTGGTGCCGGGAGCCGCGCACATTCCGGTGCTCATCCGGCATCCTCCAATAGGGAGATTCGATATGACGCTTTTGTGGATCCGCACACCATTAGCAAACGAGATGTTGTTGAAGCGGTCAGAACGAGGCTGGTATTTCCGCTGCTGCACGCGAGCACCCATACCGCCATCCTCCCTTGGGCACCGCCCGAGTGCTTATGTTAACTGAGGCAAAATGGCTGTCAACGCATTCCGCAAAGTTGGCAGTGCTTGAAGTGGTGAGCCGGCTGGGACTCGAACCCAGGGCCCTCGCCTTAAAAGGGCGATGCTCTACCGACTGAGCTACCGGCTCACACAGGAACACATCAATCGACGATCGTCACACGTCATTCGTGAAGATTCAGCACGGGCGGGGCTATCCTACCATTGACGAATGCCCGATGACCATGACCGTGTCTCACCGGCGCTTCGGGCGACGGCGGGAACAGTCCAACGGATTGCGGAGCATGATCGTTTCTGTCCGCTTGGACCCGGTCGAGATCATATCGATCCGGCATTGCGCCAGCTCTTCGATGCGGGCCAGATAGCGTTTCGCTTCCGCCGGCAGCTGCTTGTATGCCGTGGCTCCGGTAGTCGAGGCGGTCCATCCCTTCATCCGCTGATAGACCGGCTCGCAGTTGGTTAACACATCCAAATCCGACGGCATCTCTTTATAGAGCGTGCCTCCGTGCCTGTAGCCGACACAGAGTTTCAGCTCCTTGCAGCCGTCGAGCACATCGAGCTTGGTGACGGCCAGAGAACTCAACCCGTTGACCTGGACCGCTTGACGAACCAGGACTGCGTCGAACCAGCCGCATCGCCTGGCGCGCCCGGTGGTCGAACCAAACTCCCGCCCACGCTCTTGGAGCCCCTGACCGACCTCATCGGTCAGTTCGGTGGGAAACGGCCCGCTACCCACCCTGGTGGTATAGACCTTCGCGATCCCCATGACAGCATCGATCATCGTAGGACCCACGCCGGTTCCTGTGCAGGCGCCGCCGGCCGAGGAACTGGAGGAGGTCACGTAGGGATAGGTGCCGAAATCCACGTCCAGATGGGTGCCTTGCGCCCCTTCGAACAACACCGTCTTGTTCTTGTCGATGGCGCGATTCAGCAAGGTGACCGTATCGACGAGATGGCTCTTGAGCCGGTCGGCATAGCCCATGTATTGATCGAACACCTTGTCGACCTGGAAGGTCTCCACCTTGTAGAGCCGCTCCAGAAACCAGTTCATCTCGACCAGATTTTCTTCCAGTTTCTTCCTGAACAATGGGGGATTCAACAGATCGCCGGTGCGAATACCGACCCGCGCCATCTTGTCGGCATAGGACGGTCCGATACCCCGCCCGGTGGTGCCGATCTTCCGCAACCCCTTCGACTGCTCCGACGCCCGGTCGAGCGCCTTATGGTACGGCAGGATGAGGTGCGCGCGCCGGCTGACGGCGAAGTTCTTGCCGATCACAATACCCTTGGCCTGGAGCTGATCCATTTCTTCGATCAGCGACCCGGGATCCACCACGACGCCGTTTCCGATCACACAGATGGTCCGCCGGTACAAAATGCCGGACGGAATGAGATGAAAAATGTAGGTCCCCTGTTCATTGATGACGGTATGTCCCGCGTTGGAGCCGCCCTGATAGCGCACGACAAGGTCGGCATCCCTGGCCAGGATATCGACGATCTTGCCCTTGCCTTCATCGCCCCATTGGGCGCCGATTATGACGAGATTGCCCATGATCTGTGACTACCCGGTGCTTGGCCCACACGGAAAAATGGCTCTGACCCGACTGGGAGATCAGAGCCGAGGGGCTCATGGTAGGGTTCCGCCTTTCCCTTTGTCAAGCCGTTCCCCCGACTCGAAATGCCGATCGGATCGGGAAACGTACCGGTGTACGCTTCAGCCTATTCCGGGTACCGCGGCTCGCTGAGCTTTGTGGGAGCGGGTTTTCAGCTGCCGGATGGCCGTTGGCTTTCTTGACTGGTCAGGACCTGCGTGTTAGCATGCCCACACTTCTCGAGAAGTATTCATATCGCAACGAATCAGCGTGGGGCTGTAGCGCAGTTGGGAGCGCGCGTGAATGGCATTCACGAGGTCGCCGGTTCAATCCCGGCCAGCTCCACCAAACCGCCGTCAGAGGTTAGGTGTAAACGGTCGTCCATACCGCTGCTGCAAGTTGGATCTCCCCTCGCCTAATACCTAACTTTTCACGCCTCACGTAATCGTCTCATGCTTCAAATTGAATCCGTCAGCAAGCAATACTCGACGAAGGTGCTGCTCACCGAAGCATCCGCGCATCTCCGTCCAAACTCACGGGTCGGTCTGGTCGGGCCGAACGGCGCGGGCAAAACCACGCTCTTCCGCATGGTCCTGGGGGAAGAGTCGCCGGACGAGGGTTCGATCCGCAAACGGCCTCGTCTCCGGATCGGCTATCTCCCGCAGGAGTTGGAAACCATTACCGGCAAGACTGTGCTCGACGCCGCGCATCGCGATGAGTTTCCCGAACACGAAGCCGAACGCATTCTCATGGGGCTGGGATTTTCCGAGGTCGATTTCGCCCGTCCGATCGACAATCTGTCCGGCGGCTATCGCATGCGTGTCGCACTGGCGCATCTGCTGCTGTCGAATCCCGACGTGCTCATGCTGGACGAGCCGACCAACCATTTGGACAAACCCACGCAGCGCTGGTTCGAGCAGTTTCTCATCAATTCGGATATGACGTTGCTGATCATCAGTCACGACACGGCATTTCTCGATCGCGTCGTCACGCACATCTGGGAACTCCGGCATCACAAGATCGAAGAATATCGGGGCAACTATTCGTCGTTCCAAGACCTTCGTGCGGAACGGGACGCCCAACTGCAGGCCTCTGCAACCCGCCAGTCCAAAGAAATCGCGCGGGTGCAGAAGTTCGTCGATCGCTTCCGGTATCAAGCCAACAAGGCCAGCCAGGTCCAGTCGCGCATCAAGCAGCTCGAAAAGGTCAAACGCATCGAAGTGCAGCGCGACCCCAAACGAGTCAAGTTTCGATTCCCGCTCCCTTCCACGAGTGGCCGCCATGTGCTCGACCTTGTCGGAATCAGCAAGCGTTACGGCGAGAAAGTGATCTACGAAACCCTGGACTTCTCCGTGGAACGGGGCCAGCGCGTCGCGCTTGTCGGAGAAAACGGCGCGGGGAAAAGTACGCTCTTGAAGATGCTCGCAGGCGTGCTCCCTCCCGACTCAGGCACGAGAACCGTGGGACATGGGGCGACCGTGCATTACTTCGCCCAGCATCAGGCGGAAACCCTGAATCCCGAACACACGATTCTCGAGTCGCTCGAAGAAGCTACCACGCACGCGGAGATGAATTTCCTGCGCGGCATCGCCGGCGCCTTTTTGTTCACCGGCCTCGATCAGAAAAAACTCATCAAAGCTCTGAGCGGCGGGGAGCGGAACCGGGTCGCGCTGGCCCGCATGCTGGTTGAACCGGCCAACACGCTGCTTCTGGACGAACCGACGAATCACTTGGACCCCGCCTCGGTCGACGTCCTCACCGACGCGCTGGTGGAATTCCCCGGCACGATCGTCTTTATCTCCCATGACCCGACCTTTCTGGCAAGAATCGCCACGCGCATCGTGGAAATCGAGGATGGACGAGCCCGCAACTTCATCGGAGATTACGAATACTATTTGTGGAAGAAGGCGCAGGAATTCGAATCGATCAAGGAAACCAAAGAAGAGCTTGACGGCAAGCCGCAGGCCAAATCGTCGGGACCCACTCGCGCCATGGCTCAGCAGATCCAAACTCCGCCGAAGGACTCCGGTGGCAATCGGCGAGACTTGACGAAGACGCAGGCCCGTCTGGAAAAGCAGGTGGCGCGGGTGGAGTCCGAGATTGCGGACCTTGAGCAGAAAGTGAAAGCCCGCGAGTCGGAATTAGCCGATCCTGCGCTCTACAAGGAATTTGAGAAATGGAATGTGCTCCACCGGGAGCAAGACGGATTGAAGCGTGATCTTGAGCGAATGACTTCCCGCTGGGAATCGCTGTCGGCGGAATTGGAAAAGGTAAAGAAAGATTTGGATGCGCAGAGCTAGACGGAGGCCTTGAGCGTTTCTTCGAGGTAATAATAAAGCCAGCGGTTCTTCTCTTTCGTCACGAGATCGTCCCACACCACTCCGATCAGGAACCCTTTCTTCTCCCAAGGCTTGACCCACGTGACGGTTCCATCGAGCTTTTCCTGCTGCTCGACTCGATCGGAATCCAGGAACACAAGCGAGACTGTTACTTTTTCGTTGGGCGGGAAACGGTCTTTGGTATGGAGACCGGCCCCGATTTGGTTCACGTTGTCCAGGACGGCCGTACAAGCCCGGCCTCCACTTTTCGGGGAGACGAGCGCGGAACCGACCAGCGTGGCGCGTACAAACTTCCGCCGCTCACCCGCTGCCGCCATATCGGCCGATTGCTTTGTTTCACTTCGTTTCATTTCATCTAAGTATAACCGATTAGTAGAGATTGTAAACCCGGAAATTGGCCCTATCCTATGGTTGGGGCTTAGGTCGGTAGTACTGCCGGCTTTTCAACGGTTCCGGCAGATGGGCTTGCTCGCTCTTGGCTTGAGGATCGTCATGAACATAGCGGTAGCCCTGCCCATAGCCCAGCCCCTTCATCAGCCCCGTCACAGCATTCCGAAGATGGATTGGAACCCCAAGATTACCATGGGTTTGGGCATCCTTGATCGCTTCCAGTAGTCCGACATAGGACGCATTGTCTTTAGGCCGTGAGGCGAGGTAGGTAGTCCCCTGCGCAAGGTTGATCTGCGCTTCAGGCAACCCCACGAAATGGACGGCCTGTGCGACGGACATCGCGACTACAAGGGCCATGGGATCTGCGTTACCGATGTCTTCCGACGCAAAAATCACCATCCGCCGGGCGATAAATTTCGGGTCTTCTCCGGCCTCCAGCATACGGGCCAGCCAGTAGAGCGCCCCGTTCGGATCGGAGTCGCGCATGCTCTTTATATAGGCGGAAATGACGTTGTAGTGTTCTTCACCGGACTTGTCGTACCGAAGCGCCTGCTTGTTCAACGAAGCCGCCAGCAGCGCCTCATCGACCAGTCTCGTGCCATCCGCTCCGGCTGGCGCCTGAGTGACGACAAACTCGACTGCCGTAAGCAGCGCCCGCGCGTCTCCGTTGCCGAAGGCCACCAGCCGTTTCCGCGCTCCGGGTGACAGACGCGCTTTCAACTGACCCAGGCCGGTATCGGAATCTGCGAGCGCCCGATCCAGGATACTGCCCAGGGCGTCTTCGGAGAGCGGCTTGAGAACGACCAGGATCGAGCGAGAGAGCAGCGGACTAATCACTTCAAAGGAGGGATTTTCAGTCGTCGCCCCGACCAAAATCACCGTGCCCCGTTCGACATGGGGGAGAAAAGCATCCTGCTGGGCCTTGTTAAACCGATGGATCTCGTCCACGAAAAGGACGGTCTTCTGCTGCTGTAACGCAAGCCGATGCTCGGCCGCCTTGATGATTTCACGTAACTCCGGAATGCCGCCGGTCACCGCCGAAAACGCCACGAATTGGGCTTTGGTGTGCCGGGCGATCAGGTGTGCCAGCGTGGTCTTGCCCGAGCCGGGCGGGCCCCAAAAGATCACAGAGGAAAGACGATCCGACTCAATGGCCTTGCGCAGAGGCCGATCCATGCCGACGATGTCATCCTGCCCGACAAAGTCGGAAAACTCCTTTGGCCGCATCCGCTCTGCCAGCGGGGCATCGGCCTTCTTCCCTGCCTGGGGAGCGGCAAATAGATCGGGCCGTGGATCGCGCGGGGTCGGCATGAGTCGCTCCTTGAAATGAGCGGATTGTATACGCCGATCCAATTGATCGCAAACGGCCCCTTGACCGAACGAACCGCTGGTGCTACGAACAGCGTCGGCGTAGGGAGAGAATGGTGCAAGTCACAATCAACGGCATCGCATTAGCCTATAGCGACACAGGCGGCGGTCTTCCGATAGTCTTCTTGCATGCCTTTCCGCTGAATCGGACGATGTGGGCGCAGCAGGAAGCCGACCTGTCGACGCATGGTCGCATCATTACGATCGACCTGCGCGGGCACGGGGAATCGGACGCTCCGCTTTGGCATTACTCCCTCGACCAGGCCGCCGAGGACGTGCGGGCTTTGCTGGATCACTTATCGATCCGACAGGCAGTCTTCGTGGGATTATCGATGGGGGGCTATATTCTGTTTGCCTTTTATCGGAGGTATGCCGATCGTGTGAAAGGACTCGTGCTCGCGGACACGAAAGCACAGGCGGATACGCCGGAGGGAAAAGCTGGCCGCTTCCAGATGGCGCAGACGGCATACAAGCACGGACCGGCAGCCATTGCCGACATCATGATCCCGAAATTGCTGAGCCCTGAGACAATCCGGAGGAGACCGGAGACGGTTCAACGAGTGCGCATGATGATTGAAAGCAATCAGGTGAGCGGCATCGCGGGGGATTTAATGGCGATGGCCGAACGTCCCGATTCCATCCCGCTCTTGAAACAGATCAGCTGTCCAACCCAAATTGTCGTAGGCGAAATGGACCAAGCTACTCCGCTGTCAGATGCCAAGCTCATGGCCGATCAGATTCCAGGTGCCCGCCTGGCCGTCATTCCAGAAGCCGCACATCTGGCGAACCTGGAACAGCCTGAGCTGTTCGCTCATATCGTACGGTCTTTTATTGAGAACGTGGCAGAGCCGAGACGTCACTGAGAAGATGCCGGTGAGGCGGTTCAGTCTGAATCGCCGCCGCTGGATTTCCGAATCAGCTTGAGGAATTCCAGGCGGGTTTGCGGCTGGCTGCGGAAGGCACCTAACATGGAGCTGGTGACAGCCACTGTATTCTGTTTCTCCACACCACGCATCATCATACAGAGGTGCCGCGCTTCGACGACGACCCCGACCCCGTTCGCATTCAGTTTGTCCTTCAAGGTTTCGGCGACTTGGACCGTCAATCGCTCCTGCACTTGAAGCCGGCGGGCGAAGGTATCGACAATGCGCGGGATCTTGCTCAGACCCACGACTTTCTTGTTGGGCAGGTACCCGACATGGACCTTGCCGAAGAACGGCAAGAGATGGTGTTCGCACATGCTGAAGAAATCGATGTCTTTCACGATGACCATCTCATCGTATTCGATCGGAAACAGCGCCCCGTTCAGGAGATGATCGATGTTACGTTGATAGCCCTGGGTCATGAAGGCGAGCGCCTTGGCGACCCGTTCCGGTGTTTTGAGCAGGCCGTGGCGGTTTGGTTTTTCACCGAGCGCGAGCAGCATCTGCGTCACCAGCGATTGCAGGGACTGCAAATCAGCCGGTTGCCCGCTTCCGCCGACGTCCTCGACCGGGCCCCGACGTTTCTCCGTCTGCTTCCGCTTAGCCACGCGCCCTCCCGATAAGTTGAGCCGGTCCGGCATACTCAAAGTGATTGTCCCTGGTCTCGATGACGCCCACTTTTTCAAGCTGCCCGGACGGCAGTTTCGCTTCCAACAAGTCCCAGATCAATTTCACAAGATTCTCTCCGGTCGTGGTGCGGTTGGCAAATTCTTTGTCGCCGTTGAGATCCTGGTGGTCGAACCGCTTCACCACGGTCTCATTGACGATGTGATCGAGCCGCGCAAGGCTGCCTGCCTCGTCGCTCGCGTCATGCCTGACCGTGACCAGCACCGCATAGTTATGGCCGTGACCATTCGGATTGTTGCATTTCCCGAAGATAACCTGATTTTCCTTCGGCGTCAGGTGATCGGTGTGCAGCCTGTGGGCGGCACAAAACCTATAGCGCCTGGTCACATGTATCTGATGCATTCGCACCCTGCGAAAGAACGAAAGCCAGGGTCACTCATTCAGTGAGCAACCCTGGCCTCATAATAGAAACCCCGTGGGGGTGCTCCCCCGGCCATTCGAATAGACCACTTAGGAACTAAATGAGCTGCCGCAGCCGCAGGTCGTCTTGGCTTGGGGATTCTTGATAGAAAACCCGGATCCCTGCACGCTGTCCACGTAATCGACCTCCGCGCCTTGCAACAACGGGGCACTCTGCGAGTCCATGATGACTTTGACGTCGCCCATCTCAACGACCGTATCGTCCTCGGCCGTCTTGGATTCGAAAGCCATTCCATATTGATAGCCATGGCACCCGCCGCCGCGGACATACACCCGCAACCCGACTACATCTTTCTCTTCAGCCATCAATTCTCTGATCTTCTGTTCCGCCACCTGTGTAATCGTAACCATTGTCGTCCTCCTATATCTCCAGATTCGCAACCCGCGTTCTGGGTTGGCTTAGTGTAACACCTCTCTACCGAATATCAACTCCCCCGGTTTCTGCTGTTTCTTTGCCAGGAGCTTCCCACTTGCTTCCCGGAACGCGCACGACGACATCGCCCAGCACCTTCGCCTGGCAGGCCAATCGGTGTTGCGGTTCGCTCAATGCTTCGCGATCCAGCAGGTCTTGTTCGTCAAAATCGATCTCAGAAAGCTGGTCCAGCCCCGCCTGAACCTCGACTCGGCATGTGGTGCAGGACGCATTCCCCCCGCAATCATGATTTAAGGGAAGCCCCAACCCTTTCGCCGCATCCAGGAGCGAGGTGTTGACGTCCACCTCTCCGATTCTTTCGCCGAAATACAGAAACGTCACACGCGGCATCACGATCTCCTAGGATTGGGCTCCGACACCGGCCGGTATGGCTCGATACGGACACCGTTGCATTCGAATATGGTCTTCGTACTCCTGGCGGAACAATTTCAGACTGCTCTGCACCAAGACCGATGCGCCCGTCACCAGGGTGCAGTATCCTGTGCCTTTCACAAATCCGCAGAGCTGAAGGAGACTGTCGAGATCCTTTTGGGTTCCCTGGCCTTCTTCAATTTTGGCCATCAACGCAGCCAGATTGATCGTTCCCATTCTGCAGGGAGGACATTGGCCGCAGCTTTCGTTCTTGAAGAAGTCGGAAAACTGAAGTGTCTTTGCGATCATACAGGTTGCATCGTCGACGACGATCACGCCCGCCGAGCCCAAACCCGTTCCGGCCTTTTTCAATGAATCGAAATCCATGGCCAGATCGAGCTGATCCGCCGTCACCATCGAAAAGGCCGGGCCGCCTGGAAACACCGCTTTGATCTTGCGGCCTCCCGGCACGCCCCCTCCACATTGCTCGATCAAACTCCGTATCGTGACGCCCATGGGCATTTCATACACACCTGGCCGATTGACCGCGCCGCTCAATGAAAACATCATCGTGCCGGGACACCGTTCCGTACCGACCTGTGTAAACCACGTCGCTCCCTTGTGAAGAATTCGAGGAATGTTGCACAGTGTCTCGACATTGTTCACCAATGTCGGTTTGCCGTAGAGACCGAAGTCCGTCGGGTAGAATGGCGGCTTCTGCCTCGGCATGGCCGGACGGCCCTGCATGGACTCCAGCATGGCGGTCTCTTCTCCCGCGACATAACTACCGTGGCCTTCGAAGACTTGCAATTCGATGTCGAACCCGCTCCCCAGCACATTCTTCCCGAGAAAACCCCGCTCTTTTGCCTGCGCCAGAGCTTTTCTCAGATTCTCTCGTTCTTCATGATACTCATGGTTCACATAAATGAAGGAAGCCTTGGCCTTCACCGTATGTGAGGCGATCAGACAGCCCTCGATCAATTGATGCGGCAACGTCTTCAGTAAGTGGCGATCCTTGAATGTCCCCGGTTCATGTTCGCCCGCATTGCACACAAAGTAGCGCTCCTGAACCCGGTGATTGAGAACCTTGTCCCACTTGACCCCGGTCGGAAATCCCGCTCCGCCCCGTCCACGGAGACCTGCCTTCTTTAATTCATCGACGACTTGCGTCGCCTTTAATTCAGTGACACATCGTGTCCAGGCTTCATACCCCCCGACCTTCAAATAGCCGTCAATCTCCCAAGGGGCGCCATCGAGTTTTTGAACAAGACGTGGTTCTGCCGCAATCGACATCGTCCATCCCGCGTGAAAAATCACAACTTTGGAGCTCGTACTATACGGCTCCATGTCCATGTCCGTCAAGGCAACAGGTCAGGAATGGGCCTAAATCTCAATTGGTTAGGACTAGGGGACCTATTGGAGCTGGGTATAGAGAGCCAAAAACAGCGTAGGAGAGGAGCAAACCCGCTCACCGGGGGGGTGACCCGACCGGTGAGCGGACAGTTCTATCTAAAGTGGCTGCCGGCTCCCATGAAGAACAACATGGGAATCGAGAGCATAAAATTCACGCGCGAGGCCAGTAGGGCAGTCCGTCCCCATTGGGCCATCTCCGGCGGCGCGGGGGTGCCTTGGGCCGCAGCCGTCACAGCCGCAATGATTTTCTTCTGGTTCGGCCAGATGATCCCATGGACGTTGCCCAACATAATGATGCCCAGCAACCCACCGATCGCCACGGCCACCGCTCCTGTTCCGCCTCTGTGGTACATGGCGCCGTACAAGAGCACCCCGGCAATCACTGTCACGGTCGCTCCGTGCCGGAACCAATTCAGCGCCATGGGCATCAGCTTGGGAATCACGATGTTCTTAGTCGGCCCATCCAAACTCTTCAAGAACGCGGCATTGATCAAGTTGAAGAAATACAGGAGCCCGATCCAGGTGATGCCGGCCAGGAAGTGAATCCAGCGAAGGATGATCTGGCCCCAATCCGCTTCGCCTGCGCCAATGCCGGTCATCCCAAGATACAACCCTATCAACACAACGGTGAGCGCGAACCCCGCGGCCATCGTCTGCGTCGGATTTTCAAGAAATTTCATAGCTCCCTCTCATCGAACGGTTGACTGTAAGCTCATACCTGTACTGTAGCCCTTCTTCGAATGTCAAGTTCGTACGCCTTGCCATTCATCAAACGTACGGAGAAGGTACCAGCGATTCTTCCTTTGATGCGAGACACCTTGACGACGACGTATTTTCCTCACGCCATGAGCCGGTCGACAGCGGCGCAGAGTTCTCGGACAGCGTTCGCCGACGTTTCCAATGCCGCTCGCTCGTTGACCGTCAGCTCGTATTCCACGATCTGTTCCACGCCGCTGCGTCCGATCTTGACCGGAACCCCCACGATGACGTTCTTCAATCCATACTCGCCTTCACAGAGGACCGAGCAGGGCAGCACCCGCTTCTCATCGTGAGAAATCGCCTCAACCATATCTACCGCTGAGGCGGACGGAGCATAGAAGGCACTGCCTGTTTTCAACAGGCCTACGATCTCCGCTCCTCCGTCACGCGTCCGTTGGATAATCGCATCCAGTTTGTCCTTCGACATCAGGTCTGAAACGGGCTTGCCCTTCACAGTGGTATAACGCGGGAGCGGCACCATCGTATCGCCATGGCCTCCCAAAACCATGGCCTGCACGTCAGGTCCCGGCACGTTCAATTCGGCCGCGATGAACGAGCGCATTCTGGCGGAATCCAAGATACCGCCCATGCCGATGATTCTGGATTTGGGCAGTCCGCTGACCAGGCGCGCCACATGGACCATGGCGTCCAACGGATTGGTGACCAGAATCAAGATGATGTCCGGAGAGCGGGCCACCAATTGCGACACGACGGATTTCACGATCTTCGCATTGGTCGACAGCAGCTCGTCGCGGCTCATGCCCGGTTTTCTCGGAATGCCGGACGTAATGACCGCGACCGATGAGCCGGCGGTTTCGTCATAGCCATTGGTGCCGACGACGCGGGTGCTATAGCCGCACACCGGTCCGGCTTGCGAGATATCGAGCGCCTTGCCCTGCGGCATACCCTCCGTGATATCGACCAAGACGACATCGTAGATGTCTTTCTCGGCCAAGCGCTGCGCCGTCGTTCCTCCTACATTCCCCGCACCCACCACGGTAATTTTAGGACGCCCCATCATCGCCACCTCGTGAATCGTAAAACGTGAAGCGTGAAGCGCGCCATCCCCTGACGCCTCACTCCTGACCCCTCACGCATGTTCATGCTCTGTCCAGCCCGCCACTTTGAAGTTGATCGTGCAGACGAAATTATCGCCGTCGTAAAAATTCACTTTGATCTTCTTTTTGCCGTACGTCTTGGCTAGAAATGCTTCGGGATTGTCGACCAATTCCTGATAGCCGCCTGCCGGATATTCGCCCAAGTCATGAAAGACCACGATCATGCCCGCTTTCACTTCTTGCAACACTTTGGCCCGACATCGAGGATAAACCTCCCAGAATTTCGCCTCGATCAGTTCTTTGGTCGGCTCCTGGCGATCTTCGCCCTGTTTTAGCGGCTGCGCAAACTTCGCCAGCCGGCGGATGTAGGGATACTGATGGCCGGTAAACAGCTTATAGAGCCAGGACGGAACCGCGGGTCTCTCTACTGGATTTGCCATCGATTCTCCGTACCTTTCGCCCAGTCCTTCGCGGCACACATCTGCTATCTGGTCAGTCTATGATACATGCGCGGCAATCGAGATGGCAGCGATTCTACACGGTCGATCACGGCAAACTGTACGTCACCGTACATACGACGCATGTAGAGATCGGCCTCCCGATCGATGGTCACACAAAACGGATTGATGCCTCGTTGCCTGGCTTCCCGAAGCGCCGTCTTGGTGTCCTCCAAGGCATACTCGTCCTTATATTCGCCGTCCAGCGGCCGACCGTCGCTTACGAGGATCAAGAGCCGGTGGATCGCATCACGCGCCAGCAACTTGGCCGAGGCATGACGGATAGCCGCCCCGTCACGGTTTTGTTGACGCGGGCCGAGCCCGCCCAGCCGAAGGGCCGTGGCAGGTCCCAATCGATCGTCAAAATCCTTGATCGTGAGAAAGTCGACCGAAGCGCGCCCCTGGCCGGAATAGGCATAGAGACCATACTGATCGCCCACCGCCTCCAACGCCTCACAGAGCAGCACGAGACTTTCCTTTTCAACGTCGATCACCCGGCGTCCGCTGTCAAGCCGTCGGCTCGTCGATCCGCTGACGTCGACCAGAAACGCGACCGCCACCTCGCGCTGCCGCTTTTCACGTCTGACATACAGACGGTCATCTCCTTCCGAGCCCGCTCGAAGTTCCGCGGCTCTTCGTACGACGGCATCGATATCCAGATCATCTCCATCGGCCTGCCCTGCGACCCGGCGGAACGCCGGAGGACGCAGGTTCTCAAAGATTCTGCGAAGCGACCTGATCGCGCTCCGATGTGCCGCAAGTATCTCGTCCACGCTTTCTGCTGACCCTGTCTCCGCCGGCCGTTCAACCACCAGACACCAGTTCACTCGATAATCCTGAATCGTATGGTCCCACTCCGGGTATCGAACCGTGCGGGCCTCATGAGCTGTCGATTCCGGCATCGGCTGCGGTTCGACTTCCAGTGCGAGTAACTCTTCGACGAGAGACAACGACTGCCCGCCGGCGAGCACCTCCCTGCCCATGGATTCCTGCTCGCCACGAGTCCCCTGACCGGACCCTGTTCGTTCATTCGTTCCGCCCTGCAGGCCTGCCATCCGATCCCGTTCCGTCTCGATCTCATCCGTACGTTCGACTGGCTCCCGATCTCTTGTGATGAACTCCGGACTCATCGCACCGCGATAGACCCAATTGGTCACGGGCCGGTAGTTGTCATGCATCCACTCCGAGGCGGTCGGCCCTACTCCGAGCTCCGTCGACTCCTCAGTCGCCTGATCCGCTTCGATCAGCTCGGCGCGAGGCGCCAGGAGTTCTTCCATCCTGACATAGAGATCATGGGCCAGGCGAACGGACCGCTCTGCCGTTGCCGTGGTCTGGAAAAGAGGTTGGCACATGGTCCATAGGATAGAGACTTCTTCTTTGACGGCATGGGGCACCGCGGAGTCGGCTGACTCGCCCGTCGAGAGCCTCAACAGACAATCAACGATCAATTCCTTGACCGTCAGCCCATGGGCAGGATCGCGTGGAACGACGGATTCAGCGGCCAGCTGCGCCAGTTCGCGCCGCAGACCGGGATACTCTGCCTGAAGTAAGAAGTCGATGCGCGCGTCTTCCAGGACAGTCCACACATCTTGAGCAAGACGCGGGTGAGGGTAGAGCTGAAACAAGGCCTTCAGTGTATCGGACGTCGCGTCAGTCGGCCGGCCATATCGTTGCCGCACGAGCTGGACCACATCGGCAAGGGATTCCAGCCTGAGCCGATAGGTTCCGAATTCCACGTGGCCCGCTTCATGGGCCGCCATCACCAGATACAACCGCTCATTCGCTTCAGCTGTCGGGTAGCGGCGTAACACCGCCGGCAACGAAATGGTGCGTCCATCGGCGCTTACTGTTGCGCGGGCCGGCGAGGCCGCCGGTGAATCCGGCAAGGCTGCAATCGTGACGTCTGTTCCACAGAGCCCTTGGACAAAGAGTTTGACCCGGCGGGCGACGCGCCGAAGCGGGACACCGCTCATCGCCGCTTCGACCGAGGCAAGGGCTTTCTGTGACTCCACCGCAAAATAGGTCTGTGCGCCTTCCCGACTGTACGCCAGCACTTCCATCCCGGCCTTGAACCAATTGTCGAACCGGGAAAGGGCTTGAGGCGCATCGCCGATCAGACCGATGACGTCCGGACAGCGTCGGAGATAATTCAGTGTACTTTCTGCATCCTGTTCGGCAAGCAGCGCACCGTACTGCAACACTTTGATCTGCCACTCTTCCGCAGGCAGCGCGCGCAGCAGGCGAGGCGACTCCGCCAGCCAGGTCACACCGGACTGAGCCGACCGCTCGGCCAGCACGATCCCCAATGACAATGCCTTTGAACGGACGCCGGGATGCTCGATATCTTCCAAAATGGTCGGGCTCGTGCGCATAAATTCCATTGCGGCCATGTAATCCGGCTTGCCGAGTGTATTCGGCGCCACCAGTTTCATGCCGAACGCCAGCCAGTCCCGTACGTCGCCGATTGGGAGCACAGACGCCACTCTGGGAATCTGGCGAATGTATTCGAGTCCAACAACCACGTCGACCGATGTCAGCTCGATGCCGATGTCGAGCCACGGCCGCACCTCGCCGAGAGAAGAGACGGACAGAATCTGAGGTGTCACGCGCAGATATTCCAATGTGACATTGGCATCCCGATCAGCCAGTTCCAACCCGATCTCAAGCACAGCCGTCCGTGCCCCGGGCGGTTCAAGCAGACCCAGAATCAACGGACTGTCTTTGAAGTATTTGAGCGCAGTGGCGCCGGATGATTCGGCCAGCGCGACTCCCAGATCAAGCCAAGAAACAACGTGCGCGAGTCCGGCACGCCGATCCAGTTCGGGAAGCGCTTCGATCGCCGCATGCACCGCCTTGGCCGACAGGTCTTCGAGTTCATCCAGCAATTCCCGCACTGCCGCCATCGTCTGTGCTGTGCCTGCCGTCCCCGCCATCTTCGCGACGAGGGCTTCCGCAACCTCGGCTCCCAGTTCGGGAACCAGCCGTTCGATCAACGTGTTGTGTGCTGAAGAACCTGTCATGACTCTTGATCCACCATCAGCGCAGTACGCGAAGGGGTGGATTGTAAAGGAGCGATTTTCCCTTGTAAACTAGCTGCTCACAGCAGTGACCGCCCTTGTCGAGAGGAGCATCCCGTGGCTGAGCCAAGACAGGAAAGCATTGAGAAGATCGTGAAGTTCGTGAAGGGTTTCGCTGAAAAGAGCGGGACTGCCATGCATCCCAATCCGGCCGTCACCGAGGCGGTCGTCAAAGGCCTGGCGATGCATATCGATGAACTGGGTAAGCCGTTGTGCCCCTGCAATTTCTACAAGGACAAAGAGGCCGAGGCCAAGCTACGACGCTGGATATGCGCCTGCGATGAAATGCAGATCTACAAGTACTGCCACTGTCTGCTTTTTGTTCGTGAAGACGGGATGCCGATCACCGAATACCTTCCCGAAGGCCACGAAGGGCGAGAAGTCTACGGAGTCGTCACCGATCCGACGCCGGAAAAAGGCCGTATGCTCAGACACAAAGCAGCCTCCTCATCAACCTCGGCGGAAGATCCCTCGCCGGGACCAACGACGTAACCATCGTGCGCCACCATCATCGGATAGGGTGTTGGTTCGTCTGCTGCCTCCTGATCGGGAACCTATGGCCTCTGCAGGGACAGGCTATTGAGCCGATCGCATCCGGTCCACCGGTTTTGAACGAGAAAGACCTGGCTGCCTATAAGCAGAAAGGCCGAGGCACCCTCGCCGGACAGGTCTTCCTCAGTTCATTATCCGGAAAAGCCATTACTCAGGCCGGTATCCCGGTCCATCTGATTCCCATGAGCTCCTACACACGCTACTGGTTCGACCACAATGTTCGAACCACCGGATGCATCTCAAACGACGACCCGACCGCCAATGACGGCCTCATGTCCCGCCAACAAGCGGACTGCGCCCGTGACGGGCTGGCTCAATTCCTGACCGAAAAGCGATTGCATCCCTATCTTCGCACCACGAGAGCCAACCCGACCGGACACTTCTGGTTCATGAAAATTCCGGCCGGCCGGTATTATCTCGTGAGTCTGATCGAAGGCGGAGGCGGCGTACACCAAGACGAACGGGCAGCCGGAATTGCGTGGCTGACCATTGAGCTCGAAGCGGGCGAGAAAGCGACCAACCTGGTGGTCACCAACTGCCGAAGCAGCCTGTGCTGACCGACGATACAACAGTCTGTTTCATAGAGCTTTCAGCGATTTCCTCATCCATTCATAGTTTGTCATGCCACAGCGACCTCCGGGGCATCTTCACTGACCAGCCGGTGCCTCCATGAGTCCGACGATCTCCTGCCTGACTTGTAGGAGAGTGACCGATCCGCCGAGAGATGGCATAATATAGCCGGATCGTGATGCCCTTGAGGGTCGTTCGGAAGCGAGGAACCAGGATAGTCGATGCGAATACTGCTTGTTGAAGACGATGTGAACCTTGCTCAGTTTATTCGGAAGGGCCTGAGAGAAGAGCAATACGCGGTGGACGTCGCGCCAGACGGCGAAGAAGGCCTGGCGATGGCCTTGAACAACCCGTACGATCTGCTGATCCTCGACATCATGCTGCCCAAGCTCGACGGCCTCACGCTCTGCCGCCGCGTGCGCGCCAAGGGAAACATGACTCCGGTGCTGCTGTTGACCGCGCGCAACACGGTGGAAACCAAGGTCTCCGGCTTCGATACCGGCGCGGATCAGTTTTTGCCCAAGCCCTTCGCCTTCGTGGAATTGCTGGCTCAAATCCGAGCCCTGCTCCGCCGGGGGAGCCCGCAGCAGTTGGTGCAACTCCAAGCGGCGGATCTGAAGCTAGACCCAGCTTCTCATCGCGTCTGGCGGGCGGGGCAAGAAATTTCTCTGACGAATAAGGAATATGCCCTGCTTGAGTTTCTGTTGCGCAACAAAAATCGGGTGTTGACCAGAACGGCGATCATCGAACATGTGTGGGACATCAGCTATGACCCGATGACAAACATCGTGGATGCCCATATTCGGGCTCTGCGGGCCAAGATCGACCGGGATTTTTCACCTCCGTTGATCGCCACCGTACGGGGCGCCGGGTACATGCTCGAAGAACCGGAAACAGCCGCGTGAAATCCCTGCGCAGTCTCATCAGTTGGTCTACCTTCCTCTTGATCGCGGGGCTGCTCGTATTATCCGCTCTTGTGTACGTCACGAGCGAAGTCCTGTTGAACCGGTTCGTGGACGGACTGCTGTTAGAGTTGTCGGACACACTGGCCGTGCTCGTTGAGCAGCGCCCCGAGATATTTGAAAAGAGCGGCCAGGATGTGGGGCCGGCCGGCAGAAGCAATCAGGAACGGCAGGTTCTACCGGATGTCCCTCACTCGCTTCGTGTTTTCTCGGCGGATGGCCGACTCCTGTGGAGTAGTCCCAACGCGGCAGTGCAGGAGTCGATTCCCCCCCATATCCTTCGGCAAGTCCAGATCGAGCACACGGTGTTTGTCACTATTGAGTCGGCCGCCGGAATGCCTGCCCGGCATCTGTTCCTCTCCATTATGAAGGACGGGCATATTCGGTATGTCCTTCAGACGGAAACCTCACTGCGCCATTACCGAGAGACCCTGTATGGTCTGCTCTTTCTGCTCTCCCTTGCATCCGGGGCCACGCTTGTCGTTGCCTGGATCGGCGGTGTGTGGCTGGCAAAGAAAGTCCTGGCCCCGATCGAGACCTTATGCGCTCGCGCCGAAACGATGTCCGAAGCCGATCTAGGGAAGCGTCTCGCGGTGGATTCGCCCTATCAGGAATTTCGGCGGCTCACCCAGGCAGTCAACTCGGTGTTGGATCAGTTCCAGCGTAATAGCGAGGTCCAACGGAACTTTTGCGAAATCGCCGCCCACGAGATGAAGACCCCTCTGACCATCCTCCAGGGAAACCTGGAGGTGGCCCTCATGAAAGCCAGGACGACTGCGGAATATCGCGATGCACTGATCAATAATCTGGAACAGGTCGGGCGGCTCATCGCGTTGACGCGCCCACTTTTGACGCTCGCAAAATTTACCAGCAGCAAGCCTCCCATTCATCTCGCGCCTCTAGCTTTGGAACCGTTGATTCAAGAGATCGTGGATGAACTGACCCTGCTCGCAGATGATTACCGCATTACCTTGATGTTTGAATCCCAACCGGTGCCTTCCATTCTCGGCGACGCACAATGGCTCAAACAAGCGCTGATTAATCTGCTCGACAACGCGCTTCGTTACACGCCGCCCGGCGGATTTGTCACGGTCCGATTGCACCGTGCCGGGGAATGGGTGGACGTGGCTGTCGAGGATACGGGCCATGGAATTGAGTCGGAGAATATCCCGCATCTCTTCGAGCGGTTCTATCGGACCGATTGGGCGCGGGCGAAAGATTCCGCCGGCACCGGACTCGGACTTCCCATCGTGAAGGAAATTGCGGAAGCGCACGGCGGCACGATTTCGGTCGCCAGCCAAATCCACAAGGGCTCCATCTTTACCCTGCGGTTGCCGGTCTCGACACGCCAGACGGTCTCCGCCTAACTTAAATAACCTCGACTTCCCAACAACTTGCGTTCCTTTGATGATATCCCATGACGGAGGAGTTTCTCCCCGCGTCGGCCGGAAAGATGAAGAATTCTTCATGGTCTCCTCATGGGCTCTTCATAGAGGAGATGTAGGATTGCCATATCAAATTTACAGGAGGTGAGAAGCCATGGTTACGTTAATTTTCGGAATACTGACAGTGAGTGTCGTGTTGGTGGTCCTCTATAGAGGGTTCTCCGCAGAAGGCAACTAAGCCAAATCGGCCGCGGGCGTGTCATCCGGAGGATGACGGGATGAGTACACGCTACTTTCTTTCTTTCATCGCCCGCTCGACCTCGCGGCCGGCTTCGCGGGTCTTGATGGACTCCCGGCGATCATGCTGCTTCTTGCCCTTGGCAAGCCCCAGCTCGACCTTCGCCAGGCCGCGCTCGGAAAAATAGATACGGAGGGGAACAAGCGTGAGTCCCTTCTGTTGCGTCTTGCCGAGCAGCTTGTTGATCTCTTTTTTGTGCAGCAGGAGCTTGCGCACACGGATGGCATCATGATTCATGATGTTACCGTGGCTGTAAGGACTGATGTGGCAGTGATGGAGAAAGACTTCGGCTTCGCGGACAGAGGCGTAGCTGTCTTGCAGGTTCACCTTCCCTTCGCGTAGCGATTTGACCTCCGTGCCTTGGAGCACGATCCCGGCCTCGAACTTCTCTTCAATAAAATAGTCGTGGTACGCCTTGCGGTTCGTCACTACGACTTTGTTCGGGTCGTCTTTTGTTTTTGTCATCTCGCGTGAGCTCGTCGAACGGTGACACGTGAAGCGTTTGACGGACGGAGTGTATCAACATCCGCGCATGGGCGATACAAGAAGCGATTCATGAAAAACCCGATGTCAGCTGACGGCTGTTCTTGTTATAATAACGCCATGCCTCGTACCGGCTCTCTCGACTCATTTGGCTCCATTCTTGACGGCCTCGCCAAACGCCTGGGCCTCGAATCCAGACTCCTGGAGCTCCGCTTGCAGCACGAGTGGCGCGACATCGTCGGGGAACCGATCGGATCCCACACCTGGCCGGCGCACATTCGTTTCAAGAAGCTCTCGTTGGTCGTCCGGAACTCCGTGTGGCTCCAACAGCTCACGTTCTTGAAACCCGCGCTGCTCGCTAAATTGAACGAAGCCGCCGGGACGGAATTGGTGAAGGAGATCGTGCTGCGCGTCGGGGATATCCCTGTACCGGCAACAGCGCCTTCCGACGCGCGCGCCACCGATGGGATGTCTCCTCAAACCGAGGCCACACTCGCAGAAGCCGCCGGCCATATCTCGGTGATCCAGGATCCGAGTCTCCGGGAACGATTTACATCGGTGATATCGAAATACCCGTCTCAGGCTCCGCTTCCACCGGCAACGGGTCGGTCACCCGTCCTTTGAAGAGTGTGCGCTTGTCGTCTGAAATTTTCCCGTTTTTGAAGAGGGAACCGATTCCGGCTTCTTCCTCTCGATCCTGCAATCGATAGTATCCACGAACCGACCGCTCATATTCTCTGACGACCGCCGCATCACCATCCACATACTTTGCCAGCTTTTCAGGATCGGTCCATCCGGCGTCATCGAAAATATAAATCAGGATATGTGCATATCGGCCCCCGGGATCTCCCGGGGTTGTGGGGTAAATCTTCATGGAGCCAAAATCGTGTGTCTGGTGGCTCACTTTTCGAAACCGCTTCAGCAGCCTTTCGATTTCTTCGTCCGTGGAGCCTCTCGGAACGTGCGCCGCCACGAGATGCTGGTTTTGAGACCCAACGGTATAGGGAGGAATCGACCGATCCGGGCGGCTGAGATACATGCCCCCCCAGATGAGTGTGAAGGAGCCGATCAAGACGCCGAGCGCCAGCTTGACGATGATATCGAGCGGTTTCTTCGTCTTGGAGCCGGAAGGAGACATCTGGGGGCATACCTGTTCGAACTAGACCCCTGGAACATTCACCGGGGCCGGATCTTCCCGCTCACTCGGTTCGGCGAGCCTGGCCACGGCGACTACACGATCTTCGTCTCCGTCGAGATCGAGAATGCGGACCCCCTGCGTATTGCGGCCGATTTCACGGATGTCGTCCACTTTGCAGCGAAGCACCTTGCCTTGCGCCGCCATCAGCATGATCTCATCGTCGTCCCGCACTTGCAGAAAGCCTACGGCTGGGCCATTTCGTTCGGTCGTCTTGACGCTGATGATGCCTTTGCCGCCGCGGCCTTGAATACGATATTCGCCTACGCGAGTCCGTTTGCCGTAGCCCCCCTCTGTCACGGTCAGGATCGCCGTGGTGGAGTCGGGGGTAATGGTCTCCATGCCGATCACGTCGTTGCCTTCTTCGAGCGTGATGCCTTTGACGCCGTAGGCCATGCGGCCCATCGGCCTGACTTCTTCTTCTTTGAATCGAATGGTGATCCCTTGTTTCGTGCCGAGAAGAATCTCGCGATGGCCGTCGGTCAACTGAACTCCGATAAGCTTGTCCCCGCTCTCCAAGCCTAACGCAATGATGCCGCCTTGGCGAGGATTGCTGTACGCAGCCAACTCGGTCTTCTTGATCAATCCCTTCTTCGTCGCCATGATGATGAAGCGGTCTTCCCGATATTCCTTCACCGGCAACGTCGCCGTGACCTTCTCACCTCCGGCCAACGCCAATAAGTTTACCAGCGCTTTGCCCTTCGCTGCACGGCTGGCTTCCGGGATCTCATGCACTTTCAGCCAATAGACCTTGCCGGCATCGGTGAAGAAGAGGAGCGTATCGTGCGTCGAAGCCGTAAACAGGTTCACGACGAAATCCTCGTCCTTGATGCCCATGCCGATCTTGCCTTTGCCGCCCCGCCGTTGCGCGCGGTAGAGCGAAGCCGCATTGCGCTTGATATAGCCGGAATGAGAAATTGTGACGACGACTTCTTCTTCCGCGATCAAATCTTCGATATTGATCTCGGCTTCTTCCTTCACAATCTGCGTCCGGCGGTCATCCTTGTATTCATCACGGATCTGGGTCAGCTCGTCCTTGATGATCGACCGCACCAGCGCCTCGCTGGCCAAGACGGATTTGAGGTATTCGATCTGCTTGAGTACCTCTTGATACTCTTCGACCAGTTTGGTCCGCTCAAGCTGCGTCAAGCGCTGGAGCCGCATGTCGAGGATGGCCGTGGCTTGGATCTGGCTGAGAGAGAACTGGCGCATCAACCCGGCGCGGGCTTCGTCAGGGGACTGTGACGCCCTGATAAGCGTGATGACCGCATCAAGATGATCCAACGCGATCTTCAGGCCTTCGAGAATGTGCGCCCGCTCTTCCGCCTTGCGCAACTCGAACGCGGTCCGGCGCACCACGACTTCGCGGCGGTGTTCGAGAAAGTGATGCAGAATCTGCTTGAGGTTGAGCACCTCGGGACGATTGTTGACCAGCGCGAGCATGATGACACCGAAGGTCGTCTCCAGCTGGGTGTGCTTATAGAGATTATTCAGCACGATCAGCGGAATTTCGTTCCGCTTCAGTTCGATGACCACCCGCACCCCTTCGCGATCGGACGATTCATCGCGCAAGTCGGAAATGCCCTTCAACCGGTCATCCTGTATCAGCTCGGCGATCTTTTCGATCAGCTTGGCCTTGTTGACCTGATAGGGAACTTCCGTGACGATGAGGCGCTCGCGATCGGTGCGCTCATCGGTTTCCACCACCACCTTCGCCCGCAGCTTGAGGAGGCCCCGTCCCGTTTCATAGGCATCTTTAATGCCGCTCTTCCCGTAAATAAAACCCGCCGTGGGGAAGTCGGGCCCCTGAATTTTCTGCATCAACTGCGCGATGGTGACGTCCTGATTCTCCAGCAGAAGCAGCAACCCATCGATCACTTCACCGAGATTGTGCGTGGGAATGTTCGTCGCATACCCGACCGCGATACCGCCGGCTCCGTTGATGAGGAGATTGGGCACCTTGGTCGGCAGCACGAGCGGCTCTTGACGGGATTCGTCGTAGTTAGGACCGAAGTCGACCGTATCCTTATCGATGTCGGCCAGCAGGTCTTCCGCGAGCTTGGTCATGCGTGCTTCCGTGTAGCGCATGGCCGCCGGCGAATCGCCGTCCATCGACCCGTAGTTGCCTTGGCCGTCGACCAGCGGATAGCGCATGTTGAAATCCTGCGCCATCCGGACAAGCGTATCGTAAATGGCCGTGTCGCCGTGGGGATGGTAATTCCCCATGATCTCGCCCACGATTTTGGCGGACTTCCGGTAGGCCCGGTTGGAAGCCAGACCCATTTCATTCATGCCGTAGAGGATACGGCGATGGACCGGTTTAAGCCCGTCACGGACGTCGGGAAGCGCCCGTCCGACGATCACACTCATGGCGTAATCGAGATACGACGACTTCATCTCGTCTTCGATCGCGATATGGCCTAATCTCTCGTCAGGCGGCATAGATCTCCCCCAAAGGCTATCGGCTTACAGCCCTCAGCTATCAGCTTTGGCTCGTCGGCTCCGGAAAGCTGACCGCTGAATGCTGACAGCTTCCTCCCTACACGTCTAAATTTCTTACCTCGAGCGCGTGCGTCTGGATGAAGTTCCGGCGCGGCTCGACCTCATCACCCATAAGAATCGTAAAGATCTCATCGACGCCGGTCAGGTCTTCGAGTGTGACCCTCAAGAGCGTACGCGCTTCGGGATTCATCGTCGTCTCCCACAACTGACTCGGATTCATTTCTCCCAGTCCTTTGTACCGTTGTATGCTCAGTCCCTGTTTACCCAGGTCAAGAATGGCCTTTACCAATTCATCCGTCGACTGATAGGGCTGTTCCTGCCCTTTGGCCTTGAGTTTATAAGGTTGCCTGCCCAACCCAATGGCAGACGGCGTCAGCTTCTGCAGCTCGCGGAAATCGGCTGAACCGACGAGTTCGTGAGTGATGTCGAGACCATACAGCACACCGTTGGCCTGCAGTCGGCACACCACTTTGTTGGAGTGGTGCTCGTCGTCCGGCAGGATCTCGAAGGTCGGCGCAAGCTTGGGATAGGCGCCTGCCAATATGCGTGTGACGCTGGCAACGGCCGAGGTCAGCGCCGCCCGATTCTTGAGCAGTTCCCGATCCAGACCCAGCTCGTCGACAAAAGCGCGCAGGATGGTGGCTTCATACGGCTTCTTGTTCAGCCGGCCGAGCAAATGCTCGAACGCGATCAGTTTCTTGAGGATCGGCAGGAGCCGACGCCCGGTTGCATATCCTTGTGCCCCTTCGAGGTACAACTCGACATCTTCCACCGCCAGATCAGCCAGGTGCTCGTTCAACGCCCCCTCGTCCTTCAAATACCGTTCTGCCTTACCTTTCTTCACTCTGAAGAGCGGAGGCTGAGCAATATAGATGTAGCCTCGTTCGATCAGCTCAGGCATCTGCCTGAAAAAGAAGGTCAGCAACAGGGTACGGATGTGGCTGCCATCCACATCGGCGTCGGTCATGAGGATGATCTTGTGATACCGTGTCTTGGAGATGTCGAATGCGTCTTTGTCGCTCTTGTCGCTTTCTTCCCTCTTGCGGCCGATCCCGGTGCCCAGCGCCATGATAAGCGTCCGAATTTCGTCGCTCGTCAGCATCTTGTCGAATCGCGCTTTTTCGACATTCAGAATTTTCCCCTTGAGGGGAAGGATCGCCTGAAATTTGCGGTCGCGCCCCTGCTTTGCCGAGCCGCCGGCCGAATCGCCTTCGACGATATAGATCTCGCTGAGCGCCGGATCTTTCTCCGAGCAATCCGCCAGTTTACCGGGCAGCGATCCTCCGTCGAGCGCGCTCTTGCGCCGGATGAGATCCTTGGCTTTGCGGGCCGCTTCACGGGCGCGGGCCGCATCGATCGCTTTGCCGATGATCTTGCGCGCAACCGGCGGATTCTCCTCGAAATAGGCTCCGAGCTTTTCATTGACCGCCGTTTCGACGACGCCTTTGACTTCACTGTTCCCCAGTTTCGCTTTGGTCTGCCCCTCGAACTGCGGGTTGCGGAGCTTCACGCTGACGACGGCCGTGAGCCCTTCGCGCACGTCGTCGCCCGTGAGCGACTCGGTGTCTTTCTTCAGGAGATCGTTCGCGTTGGCATAGCTGTTGATCGTCCGGGTGAGTGCGGCCTTGAAGCCCACGAGATGTGTGCCGCCCTCCTTCGTATTGATGTTGTTCGCGAAGGAAAAGAGATTCTCCGCGTAGCTATCGTTGTACTGGAGGGCAACCTCCAGAATCATTTCCGGCTTTTCGACTTTGACGTAGATCGGCTTGTGCAGCGGCGTCTTCGCTTCGTTCAAATGCTCGACGAAAGAGACGATGCCGCCCTTGTAGAGGAACACCTGTTCCTTGGCGGGCTCTTTCCGCTCATCCTTCATCGAGATCGACAGGCCCTTGTTCAGGAAGGCGAGTTCGCGCAGCCGTTGCGCCAGGACGTCGAAGCTGAATTCGAGCGTTTCGAAGATCTGCCCGTCCGGCTTGAATCGAACCTGCGTGCCTCGGCGCTTCGTAACACCGGTGCTCTGCAGCGGCGCACCCGGCTTGCCCCGTTCGTACCGCTGTTCAAAGACTTGTCCATCCTGCCAGATTTCCAGCTCAAGCCATTCCGACAGCGCGTTCACGACCGAAATGCCCACGCCGTGCAATCCGCCGGACACCGTATAGGCGCCTTGTTCGAACTTGCCGCCCGCATGCAGGACGGTTAATGCCACTTCGGCGGCGGACTTCTTTTGCGTCGAGTGCATGCCGGTGGGAATACCCCGACCGTTGTCGATGACCGTGACGCTCCCGTCAATATGGATTTTGACCTCGATGGTCTCGCCGAATCCGGCCATATGTTCATCGACACTGTTGTCGACGACTTCATAGACCAGGTGATGAAGCCCGTCGACGCCGGTGCTGCCGATATACATCGCCGGCCGCTTCCTGACCGCGTCGAGGCCTTCGAGGACCTTGATTTGGTCTGCGCTGTAACTGTCGGACTTGGGCTTTATAGTGGTCTCGTCTGTGGCCATCCGTTTCCTATTCTCATATACACGTCATAGGATCACACGCTATGCATCCATCGAAGGAGCCGGATGCGTAGGACTATCCCCGCGGGTGATACGCCTCAGATTTTGATCGGCATGACGACGCACTTGAATCCAGGGCTCTCGGATTCCTGGATCAAACAAGGGCTGAGCGGCGTCTCTATCTGCAAGGACACAGTCTCCCCGTCCATGACGCCGAATACGTCCAAGAGATAGCGGGCGTTGAACCCGGAACTGAGCGACTCGCCTTCGTAGCGAGCAGGTAATTCCTCGGTGGCCTCACCGTAATCCGGACTGCTGGAAAACAGGGTCATCTTGCCCGGTGCAAAGGAAACCTTCACAGCGCTGGCTTTATCTCTGGAAAGAACCGAGACGCGGCGGAGCGCACTTTCCAGTTCGATCCGGTTCACGCTGATTTTTTTACCACCCTCCTTTGGGATGACCTGCTGGTAGTTGGGATAGTTGCCTTCCATCAATCGGGACGTCAGCAACAGGCCGCTTTTTCGAAAGATCATGAGGTTCTTGGCAAATCCGATCAGAGGTTCGCCATCCCCTCCCTCTTCCAGGAGACGGCGCATTTCTTGCGCTGCTTTTTTGGGAATGATCGCTTTGATTTCCTGCGGGACACCCTTGCCACCGGCTTGGCTCATCTCATGCTCCGCCACAGCTAACCGGTGGCCGTCCGTGCCGACCAATCGAAGCGTGGTTTTCTTCTCCGTGTTGATGAGCGTGACCAGCAGGCCGTTCAGAATGTACCGAGCATCGTTATCCCCGGCGGCAAACAACGTCTTACGGATCAACTCCAACAGACCGTCTCCCGAGAGCGGCGTCAACCCTTCCCGTTCGATGGCCGGCAAGGCAGGATAGTCGGCGCTGGGCAACCCGACGATCTTGAACTGGCTCTTGCCCATTTGAATGGTCGTCCAGTTGTTCTCTCCTGTGGTCAACTCCATTTCGCCTGACGGCAATTCCTTGATGATCTCAAACAGTTTACGGGCCGAGATCGTCACACCCCCGGTCTCGAGCACAGCCGCTTTGTACAAGCCGCGCATGCCGATCTCGAGATCCGTCGCCACTATTTCAGCCCCCTCCTGCCTGGCCTCCAGCAGAACGTTGGACAAGATGGGCATCGTATTCCGTTTCTCCACAACTCCCTGCACCCGTTGAAGCCCCGTCAACAGTTCATCCCGTCCGATCCGTACTTTCATGGCGCAGTCTCCAAATGAAACCCTTATCTACGCAGAATGTGCTCTTTCAACGTTTCCAGTGTCGTGTGCAATGCGGTGTCGGCCTCTTTGGCTTTTGAAACTTGTCTGCACGCGTGAATGATTGTCGTGTGATCCTTGCCTCCGAATTGGCGCCCGATTTCCGGATAGGAGGCATCGGTCAGTTCGCGGCAGAGAAACATCGCGATCTGCCGGGGATGCACAAGTGTCTTGCTGCGGCGGCGCGATTTCAACTCGGTCATCTTGACATGGAACTGAGCGCACACAGCTTCTTGGATGTCGTCCATTGCGACGATTTTTTTCTTGTCCCCGATCAGGTCACGGAGCACGTTCTTGGCCATGTCCAGTGTAATGACCTGGCCTGTCAACGAGGCATAGGCGCCAAGCCGGACCAAACTGCCCTCCAGCTCGCGGATGTTGCTTTTCATGGCGCCGGCGAGAAACTGAATGACATCTTCCGGCAGTGTAATCCCCTCGTCCTCCGATTTTTTCCTCAAAATCGCTATACGCGTCTCGACATCTGGCGGCTGTAAATCCGCAATCAATCCCCATTCGAACCGTGACCGGAGACGTTCTTCGATATCCGGCATATCCTTGGGAAACCTGTCGCTGGATAGAACAATCTGTTTATGCCCTTCGTACAGGGAGTTGAACGTATGGAAAAACTCCTCTTGGGTCCGTTCTTTCCCGACGAGAAACTGGATGTCATCGATCATCAGCATGTCGATGTGGCGGTAGCGCTTTCGGAGATCCGTCATCTTGTCGTATCGGATGGAGTTGATGACCTCATTTGTGAATTGCTCGGTCGTCAGATACGCAATGCGGAGGTCCGTACGTTCAGCCACATGGTTTCCGATCGCATTGAGGAGATGGGTCTTACCCAGCCCGACACCGCCGTAAATGAAGAGAGGATTGTACGTCTTTCCGGGCTGCTCAGAGACGGCCATACAGGCCGCATGGGCAAACTGATTTCCCGCTCCTACAACGAAATTCTCGAACGTGTATTTCGGATTGAGTTGAATGCCTCGGCGGGATTTCATCTGGCCCGAAGCTTTGGACGGAGTCGAAGCGGCTTGAGGCTCAACTAACCGTGACGCCGGCTTCTGTGATACGACGAAACTTACCGACACGTTTCCGCCACCGCGAGCCGATGACACCGCCTCGACCAGCAACGGGGCATAATGGGTATGCAACCAGTCACCGAAAAATTTGTTCGGTACTCCGATGTGGGCGGTGGAGTTTTCAATCCGATCAAGACGTGTCGGGATGAACCAGGTGTCATAGACTTGCCTGGGGACCTTCCCCTGGATGTACTGAAGAGCTTCTTGCCAGACTGTATCGACGCTCATAAATCACGGAGATTTCTATACACAGGATTATTCACACCTGTGGATAACTTGGTACTTTGAGATGGGTTTATCAAGCTGGACAAGGTGCTCAATACCATGTCCCCACCATCGTTGTCGAGTTGTGTTTTAGACCCCATAAGTTTTCCACAGGATTCGTCCAAGCTATACGGAGTCTGCCCGGAGGGAATCCCCAATCATATACTCATCGGGCGCGTTATTTTTTCTCTCATTAAACAACATGATCTCTACTATCCACAGTATTCCCTTAACTACTCCGATTCCGACTCCGACTCCTAATTTTCTTCTAATACATAACTTTAAGAGTAAAGAGTCAGAGGATAATGACCTTTGACGCATGCATGATCACGTCTAGGAGACGTTCATACGTCCTAGTCTGCTCCTCTACACCATCATCACCACATGTTGACTGAAGTGCCCCGGCTTGTTGCTCAGATGAAGGCGAATTTTTTGACGTTATCAGAGCACAGACTGAAACGTTAAGATCCTTAGAAGAATAAAGCCGAGGGGAAAGAGTATGTGCTGAATGACGAATGAGGTACAAAGGAAAGGACATGGGAGACCTCTGGTTAATGACTGATCAAAAGATAAGCGTCCGGTCCATTGATTTTATGAGAGACCGGATAGTCTCATCAGACTCATATCTGACGGAGAATTCTTTCCGGATCAGAGCTGGATCTGTCTCTGATGGAAGAATGAAAGGAATTTCAAGATGTTCGACAGATGGAAGGTACTTTTCCAGTATGTCTACATCGACGATATCGTCAAGATCGTCAGAGAGGAGACGATGAGCTTCGCCTAAGAGGACAACAGTCGTTGTATGAGATCCTGCGACGAGGCCAAGCGCAATTCGTAGAGCTTCAACCGGTCTATGGGTCTTTCGTGGATCTTCTTGAATGACAACCGCGATAGTTTTAGCCATGACAAGTAGGTTGACGTCAGGTAAATGAAAGAAATGGATCACATGCGTCGATGATTCCAGAAAGGACAACGAGTCCGGACAGGGAAATGGCCGGGTCCAGGTCCGCCGTTGAGACATGATGTTGCTGACACCCATAGGCGCAGGCAAAGACCTTTACGCCTGATTGAGCAATCTGTCGGTATCGTGGATCAGACAGGTTCTTCACTCCCTCATCGATGAGATAGAGATAGACCTCATGACCAGCTGAAAGAGCTGCTTGGGCCAGTCCGTGGACTGTCACCGCACTATCATGGGAAGGGGGCAAGGCAAGGAGGAGACCGAGCTTCCGTTTCATTTTAATAATTCACAGGAATTTATATTATATAATCATATACTTATGAGTTTTATGTGACATCGAAAAAGTAAGAGTTTTTGAGGGAAAAGTCAATGGGAAAAATTGGGATCAGGAAGCGCGAAGGAGAGAAGATATGTCACGACCGAGAGAGGTGAGGGAAACATCACGCTGAGCCTTTGTGGTCATATCACGGAGGATGCCAGTACCTTTCGCAACCTCATCATCTCCAATGATCAGAGTAAATCTTGAGCTGGATCTGTCTGCCTGGCGCAAGTGGGATTTGAGTGTACCGGCCCGAAAATCAGAGACCGCCCGGATTCCAGCCAGCCGAAGCTCCTCAAGGGCGGAAAGACCTGTTGCTGATCCCTGGCTTCCAAACCCCGCAATATAGACGGTCGTAGACCCAGGGAGCGAGACTGGTGCCGTCTCGGCGAGCATCATCGCCATCCGTTCCAATCCAAGCGCAAAGCCGACAGCCGGGGTCGGTGGACCGCCAAGGGTCTCGATAAGGCCATCGTAGCGACCGCCGGCTCCTACCGCATTTTGCGCACCTAAACTCGTCGATGTGACCTCAAAAGTTGTGAGACAATAATAATCGAGCCCACGAACGAGCCGGTGGTTCAGTCGATAAGGAATCCCGATGGAGTCAAGGCCGGCTATCACAGCGGCAAAGTACGCGCGGGCCTTTTCCGAAAGGGAATCGGCGAGCCGGGGAGCCGCCTCAGTGGCAGCCCGACACTCGGGAACTTTGCAATCCAAGACCCTAAGCGGGTTTGTCTCGACACGCCGCTGGCAATTTCCGCAGAGCCGTTCCATGTCCCGCGTTAGATAGGCAACCAGCAGAGGACGATAGGATTCTCGATCAGCGGTATAGCCAAGGTTGTTGATCTCCAAGGTCAGGGCCGGAAGGTTCACGTCTGAAAGAATCCGCCATAACAATGCGATAACTTCAACGTCGGCGCGAGGATCAGATGTGCCCAACGACTCGATGCCAAACTGGTGAAATTGGCGCAGACGGCCTGCCTGAGGCCGTTCATGACGAAACATCGGTCCCATATAGAAATATTTTTGTGGTAAAGGATCGGCAGCGCGATTGTGTTCGATAAAAGCACGAACTGTTCCTGCGGTGCCTTCGGGCCGGAGCGTGAGTGAGGTGCCGTCCCGGTCCTGGAATGTGTACATCTCTTTTTCGACGATGTCGGTCGATGCCCCGATGCTTCGGGCGAACAGGGTTGTGACTTCGAAAATCGGGACGCGAATTTCCTGAAAGCCATAACGGACGGCCCACCGCCGGGCAGTCTCCTCGATGAGCCGCCAGCGGGGTGTCTCTTCCGGAAGAATGTCTTTGACGCCTTTGATGCCTTTGATCATACCCAGAACCGGTAAGGGGTTAGGCGTGAGGTGCCTCATGTGGAACCCCCTACCTCTAACGAGTTTCAGCGAACTATAGCGGCGCATTCTGAGGCAAGTCAACGGAGCCGATCTTGCGCCTTATCGGTACGAGAGGTATAGTGCGCCTCCTTCGCTGTGTAGCAGAATTAGGAACGGTCTATGAGTCAGGAACAATCCGGCCGCCGTGTGATGGCCCTCGCGCCGATGCCTCCGGAGAAGTCCGCCTATGCCTTGGCGCGCTACAGCCGGTCGCCGGACTCCATCGAGAACAGCATCACGTGGGTCCACGGCCACTCCTCGGAGAAGTTCTGGGAGCAGTTCTACTTCGACTACGGCCATGCTTCGATCGCGGACTTGGGCCACGTCGTCGTCTGTTTTGAAGAAATCTCCGAGCTTGCAGCGATCCGGTTGGAAGACGAGCCGCTCTGGGACGGTCAGGCCAAATCCAGCCGGTACCAGAACTTTGCGTCGAGTCGATGGTATGTTCCGGGCCAGATTCGAGGCAGCGAAACCGAGGCGGTCTACGAGGGCATTCTGCGCAGCCTGTCCGAAGTCTACCGGCTGCTGCACGATCCCTTGATCGCCCATCTTTCTGAACGGGACCCCCGCCCGGAATCGATGAAGCCGGCCGACTATCAACGCACGATCGCCGCGCGCGCCTTCGACGCGACGCGCTACCTGCTTCCGCTCGCGGCCAAGACGAACGTGGGCCAGGTCGTGAGCATCCGTACGCTGGAAAAGCAGATCACCCGCTTGCTGTCGTCACAGTTGCCGGAACTGCGCGCCATCGGCGATGATTTGAAAGAGGCCTGCCGGCGCCCTCCGGTGAATGTCTGGGGGGAATTGAGCGGGCAAACTGCCGGGCTGAATGAACCCTTGGCGCCGACACTGGCGCGGCATGCGAAGGCGAGTCCCTATCAAGAGTCGGTCTATGCTGATTTGTCCCGCCATGCGAAAGATGTCTTGCGCGGGACGGGGCTTGATCAGCCCGATCGCTGGGGCGAAGTCGAGTCAGTCGCGCTGATCGATCCGCACGATCCGCTGGACGAAGTCGTCACCACGCTGCTCTATCGCGTGACGCAGGCTCCGTATCGCACGCTGCTGTCGGTGGTGAAAGAATGGTCCGACAAGCAGAAGCAAGACACGATCGAGGTGGCGACGCGACAGCGAGGGCCGTACGATGAACTGATCAAAGAATTTCGCTGCGGCTACTCGTTCAATTTCGATATCCTGATGGACATCGGCGCATGGAGAGATATGCACCGCCACCGGCGATGCCAGCAGGTTCAGCAGAATTTCACGACCGTTCACGGATACGATGTTCCGCCGCCGCTTGTCGAAGCAGGATTGGATCAAGAGTACCGGCAGGCGATGGACGCGGTGCGCCGCGATATCGAGTTGCTCAGGAAAAAGGATCAGGAGGCCTCGCTCTACGCTATCCCGTTCGGTTTCAAAGTGCGCTGTCTGTTCAAGATGGATTATGCCGAGGCGGAGTATATCGCCAGGCTCCGTTCCGGTGTGAAGGGCCATTGGTCGTACCGCACCGTTGCGTGGCAGATGAAACAGAAGCTCGCCGCGCGCTATCCTGCTCTGGGGGAACGCATCCAAGCCACGCCCCCGGATGTTGAAGACACACTGACCCGGTAGAAGTCTCACGCGACACATGAGCAGCCATCCGCAACAATGCGAAGCCGCAATCCTGGCTGGAGCCTGGGATACGCTCTTTGCCGAGGCCTCGGTCTGGATCGCGGAACATACGGGCGCCGGACCCGCGGACCCCTGCGCGTATTTTTCACAAAACATTGTCTATCTGTTGCGTGGCCGGTTCTCGGATGCCTGGAAGACACACGTCTTCTGTCTCCAGACAGAAGACGATATCGCTGCGGTCAAGGCATGGATCAATGACCTCCTCGCGCGGCAGAGTGACAGCAGTCTGGCGCATCTGGTCACGGGTCTCTTGCTGGCTCAGTCCGGTCAATCGGAACAGTCGGTGCAGTACTACAAGGATGCGGCAAGGCTGGATCCGCAATCTGCCTATCCCCACTATTTTCTGGCGCAAATTCACGAGCGGGCAAGTCATCTTGAAATGGCGATCAAGGAGTATAAGGAAGCCGTACGGCTCGATCCGTCGTATATGCCGGCCAGAACCAATCTCGGGGTTGCCTATCAGGAGCAGGGCCGACTGGAGATGGCGATCAAGGAGTACCGCGAGGTCATCAAGTTATGTCCGAGCGACCCGATGGCCCATGCCAATCTTGGATGTGCCTTGGCCGAACAAGGCAAAATGGAACCAGCGCTGCAATCGTACAAGGAAGCGCTCAAGCTGAATCCAAAGGATGCAGAAATTCACTTTGCCCTGGGCGGTCTGCACGAAACGAGGGGCCGTCTGGACCTGGCGGAGAAGTCCTATCGTGATGCGCTGGGAGCCAACGGGGAATTCGGCGCCGCGTACTCGGCCTTGGGGTGGCTCAGCCTGAGGAAGCAGCGGATGCAGGACGCGCAAGAACTGTTCAGTCGGGCCTTGAAGTGCAACGAAGAAGATCCCCGCGCCTATCACGGCATTGCCGAACTGTATGCCCTTCGCGGCAAACGCCAGAGCGCAATGGAAAACTACACCAAGGCGATGAACTACTATCGGGACCCCGAGAAGAGGAACCAGATCATGAATCAGCTGTTTCAGGAAGGGCAGGTGGGGGATTGAGCGGCCGAGGCGTCATTCTTCCTTGCTCACGGACCGCGCGCCCTCGGAAGGGCCTCGGTCCATGTGCGCAGTTGAAGAACAACGCCTCAGCCGCTTTTGGTGAGGGAAAAAAGAAACTCGACGCGCGCAGTCAGGCCCCACTCATTTGGTCCCATAGGGTCGGTAGAGAAGAAATAAACGCGCGCAGTCGAAGAACAACGCCTCAGCCGCTTTTGATGAGGGAAGAAGGAAGCTTGACGCGGGCGGTTAGACTCCACGCGATTATTCCCATAGGGCGGGAAGAGAGGAAATAAACGTGCGCAGTCGAAGGACCAATGCCTGCCGAACTCTTCAGGGGAGAGTACGAGGGATGTTCTTACAATTCGCGGATGGCGCCCTGGAGGACGGTAATTTGAGTCACCGGGTCGCCCGATGATCTGAGTTCCGTACGGATCTGATCCTTGAGATAGGATGAATACCCGATGCGGTCGACGAGGAGTTCGAGGAATCGCTCTGCCGGCAGCAGGCTCTGGCCCTTGAGTTCTTCCACGGTCTCATCGCTCACCGGCACATAAGTGCTGCCGATGTGGAAGACCACATTGTAGTACTGTCCCTTGCCGATGCGCTCGAATCGTAGGCCCTTCACCAAATTCCTCCCTAAAGGCTGCTGAGCGGGTCATTCTAGACAAGTTGTGGTCGTGAAGACAAGGGCGCTCTGTCGGTTCTGACAATACGTCTGTGACGCGTCCATGCGGTAGACAGCTATGTCGGCGGGCTTTATCATACGCCGCGAACAAAGTGTATTCACCCGTCATGACAGCCAAAGAACTTATAGAATTATGGGTAGCCCGCCTTGAAGCGGAACGGCAACGGATCATCGACGCGGGGCAGGATGTTGCTTGTACGGCAACAAAGGGCCGGCTTGTTCAATCGATCGGGGGGCTCCACCTGTATGAGTTTCTCATGCCCCCTGGAATATCGTTATCGGTCGACCTGCCTCTGTCCATCGTCACCTCCGACGAGATGGATCCGACCGAAGGGATCGTTCTGCGCCAGAAGGGCAGCGCGCTCCTTGTGCAGGTCATCGATTCCCTCGGAGCCTCGACGCCTTCCGTCACACTGATCCCGGACCAGGCCGGACTCCTGAGCACGTCGGTTACCCGGTTGAAGGAGATGGCCGCAAAGGCCGATGCGCAGAGTCTTGGTCTCTCCGAGCGCGTAGTTCCTTGGCTTGCCTCACCGGAAGATGCGTCGAAGATGCCATCCTCTGCGTCGTCGGTTCTCACGACTCTGTGGTCGGAAGATCAGGCGCAGCGCCGTCACAAGCTGGCCGGCCTGGCGATGGAGCTGATTCGCGCCAACAAGCGCATTCTGCTGATCAGTCCCGATCATGAAGAATCTGACGACATCGTCGGCATGATCTCCCGTACGATGAAAGCCGGGGGCCTCAACTACAAGACGTGGCTGAGCCGATATGAAATGCCGATTACATCGCAGAGTCACGGCATCGATCTTCACGAGTTGGGCTTCGAGGCGCAAATGCATCAGTTTTATGCCAGGTCTCAAACGGAGAAGGCATCCCTGCGGCGCAAATATGAGCGGTTCCGGGAACTGGCGCCCTTTCTGGCCGGCAAGGCCCAGAAACAAAAGGACTTGGACGAAGTCCGTTTACTTGAATGGCGTCTCGTCACCCAGTTGAGGGATGTGCAGGCGAAACTTGCCGAGGTTGGCGCGACCCTGGCCGAATACGAGAACCTCACGCTGTTTCAGCGGCTCACGATGCAGACGGTCGGAAAGAACGTGGAATCACTCACGCAATATCGTACGCTCTATCAGCAGCAGATCGACGGACTGAACCAGGAGCTTGATGTGGCCAAAGGCCGCATTCGCCAACTGGTTCCGGAAGCGGCTGTTCCAAGGGAACTGCGTCAGGAAGCCGAGGATCTCAAAGAAGCGGTCACCAAGTTGGGGGGAACGAAAAAGATCCGCGAGTTGCTGGCTGCCGAGGCGGATCCAAACCGCCAGGCGTTCATTCAAAATCGCCGCTTGGTGGCGGCCACGACCTTTCGGGTGGCAAGCGACCCGCTCTTCAACCGCGTGCGGTTCGATGTGCTGATCGCCGATGAAGCTCCGCGAATCGGCGCCGCCTCGCTGCTGGCCGCATCCGGCTTGGTGCGCGAACGGATCATCATGAGCGGAGACCCGCGTGACATTGCCGTGGCCGGCTGCTGGACGGTGAAGGAAGCGGAGGTCTCCAGCGGCTAGCCGGCGCCGGAAATAGTATCCGGCCTTGCTTGACGGGGCTCATAAGAATTCAGGATAATCCACCTTCCCCGTCGTAGAGCCGAAGTGGCGAAACTGGCAGACGCACTAGATTCAGGGTCTAGCGCCCGCAAGGGTGTCCGGGTTCAAATCCCGGCTTCGGCACCACCCCTCTTTCCCTGCTTCCCATCAATGGGTTTCCTCGTTATAGTGCCGTGTTTCTAGGCACAAGTTGGCCCCATTTTTCATGGATCCTCACGTGAATGTGAGGATGGCCTTGATGAGGTCAAAGAAAGACTAGGAGTATGGGCCTATGGTGATGCAAGGGCGGTATCGGCACTATAACGGTCAAGAATACGAGGTTCTTGGAGTCGCAAGGCATTCTGAGACCGAAGAATAGTTCGTCGTGTACCGTGCGCTGTATGGTGAGTTTGGCCTCTGGGTAAGGCCGTTAGGTATGTTCGAGGAGCTGGTCGACATTGATGGCCGACTCATCCCTCGTTTTTGTAGGTTGTCCTCGTAAAGAGCTGGGGACTCGCTTTCAGAAAACAACGAGACCTGGAATTGGCAAAACGTACAGGGGTAAGGGTATCCTCTTCGACTCCCTTGCACCGGATTCAGGAAGTGGCACGTATGCGTCTGCCAAAACCCGGTTCAACCGTCAGAGAGTTCGCTCTCGCCTACCGACGTCCTGCATGTACTGCTGTATACATGAATGCCGTATAGACGACTGCCAATCCCACACTCACTGCCATCACACCGATGACCAATGCCACCATGATTACACCCTCCCTTCCAGTTTCATGTGACCTATTTACTCCTGCTCTATGAAGGCTCCATGAGGAGATCATGAAGAATTCTTCATTGATCACGGCCTCGCCGGTGGTTTCCTATGAAGATTGGCGATCCCAGTCCTGCGCTGGCGTGAGAGAAAGATGTGCGAGACCAGGAGGTCGAAGCATTTGAAAATCAAGGGATTGGAGGAGCCTACTCCAGGCCGGAGCAAACGATAGGGCCTTCGAACATCCGGGGTTCGCACTGACTGTCGTGGATGGCCTGGGAAATGCCCGTCAGTACGGTTCCATCACCATCGGCGCTGGGTCATGCCCTGACGACGTGGTACCGGCCTGTTCTGACGGCTACGATGAGCGAAGAGTTCTGATTGCTTCCAACGTACGTTCTATTTCACCGGCGACGTTGAACAGGCTCGGCGCGAGCCTGACGTATTTTGCTGCGTAGGGGGTCACGCTACCGACGATCCCTCGTTGACCGAGTTTCTCTACCACCGTGCGAGGCATCAGACCGGCCACTTCGAAACAGACGATCCCAGCCGAGAGGTCCTGCGACATGGGTGTCTGCAGCGTGACATGCGGCATGGTGGCTAAGCCCTGCTTCAACTGTTGGCTGAGTTCATAGAGGCGTTGCGTTACTTTCGATTTGCCGATTGTGCGATGAAAGGTGAACGCTTCATCCAACGCCCAACGATGCTCAAATGAGTGAAACCCGCCCGGCGTCATGTGAACCGATTGTGGGAGACCCTTCGAGGATTTGTTCTCCATCCAGAGGTCATAGGCCTGGAAGTTGAAGGTTGGAATCATGGCCTGAGTGACGGGCCACGCGGTCGGATGGCCCCAGACGAGGCTGGTCCCTCGCGGACCGAACATCCATTTGTGAGTTCCCGCGATCAGAAAATCGCAGCCGAGCTCGCTGAGCCGGAAATCCTCGACCCCCAAGGCATGCACTCCGTCCACACAGAAGATGACCCGGTCCTGCTCATCCCGGGAACGATTGATAGCTTGGATCGCACGAGCCATTTCATGAATCGGCAGTTTGAGTCCTGTGCTGGAATGGACCCAGGTGACTGCGACGATGCGTGTCGCAGGAACGATACCCCTTTGCAGGGCATCGACCAGCTCGTCACGGGAGACGGTCTTAAGGGACTGATAGAGGGGAATCTGACGAACTGTGGCGCCCGTCCGTTCGGCGCGGAGACGCAAAGAGGTTTCCGTCGAATAATGGTCGTGTGTCGTCGTCAGGATTTCCTGTCCGGCGCGAAGTTGTAACCCGCCATAGAGTAGACCCAGCCCCATCGTCGTGCTGTCGGTCAGGGCAATATCGGTGGGACTCGCTCCCAGATAGTCAGCAGCAGCCTGGAGGACCCGCGCCTCCTGTTTCTCTTCATGCTCGAACCAATAGCCGATAGGATTCGCATCCAAACCGGCGCGATGCCGTTCAATCGCGTTGCGCACCGGTGTGGGATGGGATGAGAGAAAAAATCCGGCCAGATGGATGAGTTGAGGAGACAGGGGAAACTGTGCCCGGACGTGATCCCAGCTCTCGAACGTGCGTGGTGGAGGTTGCTGATCGGCAAACGCGCGGGGGTAGGCGTTTGCCAGCACCGTCGCGCTCAAGGCCAGGCCAGTCCGCACCAGAAAACCCCGGCGGCCGATATCCGTCATAACACCTCCTCATTCGAATTCTCCCGTACTCTACCGTTAGTCCAGAAATACTAGCAAGGAGAGGTGAATAGGGAACATGAGTCGTGGCTGGAGATCCAGCCACGTTAGGAGGTCATTGTTATGACTGATAGTGTTCGATCGGCGGGCAGCTGCAGATGAGATGGCGGTCGCCGTAGGCCTCGTCGATGCGGCTGACGCTCGGCCAGAACTTGTTGTTCCTGATCCAGGGAGCGGGAAATGCCGCCTGCTCGCGGCTGTAGGGACGGGTCCACTCCGAGGCCGTGACAATGGATGCTGTGTGGGGCGCGTTCTTCAGCAGATTGTTCGTCCTCGGCTGGCGCCCATCGACGATCTCCTGGATCTCGGCGCGGATTCGGATCAACGCCTCGCACATCCGATCGATCTCCGTCTTGGCTTCGCTTTCCGTCGGTTCGATCATAAGGGTGCCGGGTACTGGAAACGAAACGGTCGGTGCATGAAAGCCGTAGTCCATCAGCCGTTTCGCGACATCCATGGCTTCTACCCCGGCGCTCTCTTTGAACTCCCGCAGGTCCAGAATGAATTCATGCGCCACGAGCCCGGCGCCGCCGGCATAGAGAACCGGGTAATGCTTCTCCAGGCGCTTCGCCATATAGTTGGCGTTCAGAATGGCGACTTGGGTTGCTTTGGTCAATCCGTCACGGCCCATCAGCGCGATATAGACCCATGAAATCGGAAGGATGCCGGCGCTGCCGAATGGCGCGGCAGACACCGGACCAATGGCCTCAGGTCCTCCGAATTGTGTCACAGGGTGCCCGGGCAGCAACGGCGCGAGATGCTGTGCCGCTCCGATGGGACCCACGCCTGGTCCGCCGCCGCCGTGCGGAATGCAAAAGGTCTTATGGAGATTGAGGTGACAGATGTCCGCGCCGATATCGCCGGGACGGCAGAGGCCCACCATGGCATTCATATTGGCGCCGTCCATGTAGACCTGTCCGCCATGGGTGTGGATGATTTGGCAAATGCGCCGTACGCCTGCCTCAAACACGCCGTGCGTGGAGGGATAGGTAAGCATCACCGCCGCCAATCGATCCCGGTGTTCGGCCGCCTTGGCCTCAAGATCCTGAAGATCCACGTTGCCATGCGGATCGCAGCCCACGACCACGACGGTCATGCCGGCCATGGCGGCGCTGGCAGGATTCGTCCCATGGGCTGATACGGGAATCAAACAGACATCGCGATGCGCCTCTCCTCTCGATCGATGGTAAGCCCGAATGACCATCAGACCTGCATATTCGCCTTGTGAGCCGGCATTCGGTTGGACCGAGAACGCCGCGAACCCGGAAATTTCTGCCAGCCACGCTTCGAGTTGTCGGATCATCTCTCGATAACCGCGAGTCTGCTCTTCCGGAGCAAAGGGATGCAGCCGGGCAAATTCCGGCCACGTCACCGGCAGCATTTCCGACGTCCCGTTCAGCTTCATTGTGCAGGAGCCGAGCGGAATCATGGAATGCACCAGCGACAGATCTTTCGCCTGCAACCGATAGAGGTAGCGGAGCATCTCGTGCTCGGAGTGGTATCGATTGAAGGTCTCGTGCGTCAGATACTTGCTTGTTCTGGCCAATGACGCAGGATAGGCAAGATCGATGGCGGCAATCAGGTCCGAAATCTTGAAAGGCAGCCGGTCGTATCCCACGAAGAGCTCCAGCAGACGACGGACTTCATCGTCCGAGCTGACTTCGTCGAGCGACAGGCCGATAGAGCCGTCTTCGTAGCGCCTGAGATTGATCCCCTGCTCATTCGCGCGCAGGGCAATTTGATCGGCTTGGGTTCGGGCAAGGGGCACGCGGATCGTATCGAAGAAGACTTTCGGCAACACATCGAATCCGAGCCGCCGCAGCCCTTCGGCCAGCAGCAAGGTGAGTCCGCGCACGCGCTCGGCAATGCGCCGCAGCCCTTCCGGACCGTGGTACACCGCATACATGCCGGCCATGACAGCCAACAGCACTTGGGCCGTGCAGATATTGCTTGTGGCTTTCTCCCGCCGGATATGCTGCTCCCGCGTTTGAAGCGAAAGCCGGATCGCCGGCTTTCCCGTCACATCTTTGGATACGCCGACGATGCGGCCCGGCACCTGCCGTTTGTACTCTTCTTTCGTGGCCAGGAATGCGGCGTGTGGTCCGCCGAACCCGATTGGGACGCCGAACCGTTGCGTCGATCCGACCGCAATGTCGGCACCGAATTCTCCCGGTGGACGGAGCAATGTCAGGGCAAGGAGATCCGTGGCAACGACTACGAGGACGCCGGACTCATGGGCGCTCGCCACCAAGGCGCTGTAGTCGCTGACGTAACCGTCCGTTGCCGGATATTGCAGCAAGAGGCCACACAGCCTGCTATCCGAACAATCGACGGAGGAGGCCGGTCCGGTCCGGATCGTGATGTTGAGCGGTTCGGCTCGTGTCTGCAACACGGCCAGAGTTTGAGGATGGCAATCGCGTGAGACGAAGAATTCCTTCCGTTCCCCGCCTGCGCTGCGAGCGATGGCATCACACATGGCCATCGCTTCCGCGGCGGCGGTGGCTTCATCCAACAGCGAGGCATTCGACAACGGCAGGCCGGTCAAGTCCGCGACCATCGTCTGAAAGTTGACCAACGCTTCGAGACGGCCCTGTGAGATTTCGGCCTGATAGGGCGTGTATTGCGTGTACCAGGCGGGATTCTCCAGAATGTTTCGCTGGATCACACCGGGCGTTACGCAATCGTAGTAGCCCATGCCGATCAGTGAACGAGCGACGGTGTTTTGAGATGCCAGCTCTTTGAGTTGGGCCAGGACAGCCTGTTCGCCGCGATGGGTTGGGAGGGAGAGCGATCTGCGAAGGCGAATGTCATCAGGAACTGTCGCGTCAGTGAGCGAGTCGATCGACTGCAGGCCCAAGGTCGCCAGCATTTCTTGGATGTCGGCTTCGGTCGGACCGATGTGGCGGTGGAGAAATGAATCGGTTGGGTCAAGAAAGTTGGGTGTCGCCATGAGCAAAGCTTATCCTTGGTTCGGTCGCTTACAGATAGAGGTCCAATCGGGTCGGCAGCGTACCATGGCACCGGGCCTTTTCCAAGATGCCGAATTGAGTCATCTATAATCTTACCGAGCGACGGGTCGTTGCGTCATTTGTCAATCTTACCCTCCAGGCCTGCATGGGGCCGGTTCCAAGGAGGGGGACGATGGAGGCAGATGGCATGGCGCAACGGTCGAAGCACGAGTATTTGCGGGTGATGTGGCCGCGGTATCAATCCGCCGACCGGCTGACTCGGTCGGCGCTGCTGGACGAGGTGACGCGGGTATGTGGCTATCATCGCAACTATGCCATTGGGCTCCTGAGCCGACCGACCGCGCCTCGGCCCTCAGTGCGCCGGGTCTCGCGGCGGCGTCCGACCTATGGGGAGCCGGTGATTCGCCTGCTCGCCGAGGTTTGGGCTGCCTCGGGGTATCTGTGTGGGCTGCGGCTCAAGGCCGCTCTGCCACACTGGCTGCCCTGGCTGCAGCGGCGCACCGCGGTTCCGCCCGCGCTGGCCGCGCAGCTCCAGCGGATCAGTCCGCGGCAGATCGATCGCCGGCTGCGGGACCGGAAACAGCGGCTGAAACGGCGGCTCTACGGCACGACGCGGCCGGGCGCGCTGCTCAAGCATCAGATCCCCATCAAGACCGACCACTGGGAGGTGACGACGCCCGGCTATCTGGAGATCGATCTGGTCTCGCATTCGGGCGCCTCGGCCGCCGGTGAGTTCCTGCACACGCTGGACTGTGTGGACATTCAGACGACCTGGGTGGAACGCCAGGCAGTGAGGGGCAAGAGCCGCCAAGGGATCGTGCAGGCCCTGACCACGCTCGAAGCACAGCTGCCCTTTGCGCGCCGCGGGGTGGATTCCGACAATGGCAGCGAATTCATCAACGATCATCTCCTGGCGTGGTGCCAGACGCGCTCTGCTGGCCAGACGGTGCAGTTCACCCGGTCTCGGCCCTATAAGAAGGACGACAACGCGCATATCGAACAGAAGAACTGGACGCATGTGCGGAAGCTGGTGGGCTGGGAGCGCTACGAGACGCCGGCAGCGTTAACGGCACTCAACACGCTCTACGCGGAGCTCCGGCTCTTTCAGAATCTGTTTCAGCCCTCGATGAAACTGGTGCGCAAGGTGCGGGTGGGCGCTCGGCTCATCCGGCGCTATGATGCGCCCCAGACGCCCTTTGAACGGGTGCGCGCCTGTCCGGAGGCGAATCGTGAGAAGGTCGCCACGCTGACGCGGCTCCTGGAGACCACGGATCCGTTTGCCCTCTCGCAGCGCATTGATCGCCACCTGGAGCATCTCTGGACCCTGGCGACGCGGGCCACACGGACTCCGCGAGAAGCGGTGCCCCGGCCCGCGCAGCCACGAGCTACGACGCCCTGGCGTGGCTGGACATTCAGTCCCCGGCTTCGGAAGGGGCCTCGGTAAGATTCATAAATGACTCAACGAGGGGGAGCCCGGTAAGATTTTGAGATGGCTTGACAGGG